>Ga0214542_1005631_pt1 | contig 23625 bp, 12 predicted proteins | sample CNSS1metaG_FD_160096 | JGI IMG/M metagenome (GOLD analysis project Ga0214542, IMG submission 160096) | Root nodule microbial communities from cowpea collected in UCLA plant growth center, Los Angeles, California, USA - CNSS1 | ecosystem: Host-associated > Plants > Roots > Nodule | place: USA...
TTTTTATAGTCATACCTTTTGTAAGACTGTATTAATATATTGGGTACACTGGATTATCTGTTTTGGAACTATGATGAAACTCCCTATTTTTATTAGTTTTAAGCTGCTGAAATTGGGATGTTACAAAGATAATTAATAAGAACTTGTAAATATGTATATACTTATCTTATGTACATAATCAATTTAAAATCTTAAATATTAAATATGTTCATTTTCATATACAGAGGTAATATCAAAATGTTCAGTAAAAATTAAAATGGATTCAAATAATATCGTGTTAGTGTTGAAGAGGAGATTTCCAGTGGGAGCTTTAGCAGTGGTCAGTAGTATAAAGTTTATTAGTTTAGTTTAAGTGTATAAGTGATATATTTTTATAGTCATACCTTTTGTAAGACTGTATTAATATATTGGGTACACTGGATTATCTGTTTTGGAACTATGATGAAATTTCCTATTTTTATTAATTTTAAGCTGCTGAAATTGGGATGTTACAAAGATAATTAATAAGAACTTGTAAATATGTATATACTTCTCTTATGTACATAATCAATTTAAAATCTTAAATATTAAATATGTTCATTTTCATATACAGAGGTAATATCAAAATGTTCAGTAAAAATTAAAATGGATTCAAACAATATTAACAAGTACGAGGTCATTTATCATCTTTATTCTTCATTAAATTTCTATGTCTCGTCTCTAATTTTATTTTACTAAGTCATTTTCTCTCCTATTTTACTCTTAAAGTTTTGTTTTAAAAACTTTACAAACCCACTCTAAATAAATAATATATATATCGTATTAGTTAAAGATAAAACTCATATCTACTATTTGTTTCTTCTTAGATAAACACTCAATTCAGTGTAATGAATATTGATATTTGTTTTGTTGTTATAACAAGAAGAAAGTGTATAAAAACTTTAATTATGTTATAACTTTATTTAAAGTAATATTTATAAATTATTTTTGTCAACATTATCTTGCAATTAATACGTAAATAATTTATTTATTTTTATTTTATAAATTTAAAATCATTAATTGTATTTAAATATTAATTACATAATAACATTAATCACCAAGTGCTTAATTATATTATGTAATAACAAATATCTAACAACAAAGTTTAAATAAAATTATTAGAATTTAAATTTTCGTAAAATGATCATAACTTTGTTTTATTACATATCTCAATATTTATTATATTTACTTTTTTCTTTTAGAGGAATAACAGGAAAACATCTAGAAGATTAAAAGACGCATTGTAACATAAAAGAATCGGAAACAGACCTGAAAACAACAGCGATTATGAAAGTAAAAGCTGGAAGAAGATCTTCCATGGCTGAGGTGAGAGTGGGAGAGCTATGTCCAAGCCCAGCATAAGAAAGCGTCTGAATGGAAACGCTAAGACAAGAACAAAATCAATAAAGGATTCAAATACACTTAACAAGGACTGTAACAGCAAGCAGAAAAAATGGAATATATAACGCTAGCTAGATGGAGAACAATATGGTTCATCTTAAGGAGAAAGACATGAAATAATTTTTCACAAAGAAAATCATAAACAAAACAATAAAATAGGAATTTCAGCACACGAAACGCAACAGTTCTGAAAACTGTACACAAACGCTGAGAGTGATAGATGCAGATCTTAATGATTCTTATGCTATCTGTTTTGTTCTTTTGTCTGATGCAACTTTGGCCTTTTATGTATAAACATTTTTCTGCTGATAAAAAAATTTACAGAGCAAATTTAGAAGCAAACAGAACAAAGCGTTTAGTGTACCTGAGGAAGCCAACGAGAAAAATTCTGAAGAGAATGAAGTTGTTGAGCGGTGTGGGAGATCTGTTTCTGTAATGAAAGGTGGTTGCGATTAGCAGGAGAGAGAATCCGAAGAGGTGGGAATAAGCAACGAAAACGTAATTGCTCATGCCTTTCGAGAGGTTTGCTTTTACCAGAGTGTTCAAACCCACAGTCAAAAACAGGGAAACAACCATCACTGTTGTTACCTCTGCGCCCTGCATAATTTCGCTCTCTCTCTCTCTCTCTCTCTCTCTCTCTCTCTCTCTCTCTCTCTCTCTCTCTCTCTCTCTCTCCCTTTCTCTCTTCAATGTTTGTTCTGTTGCTTTGCGTGTTCTACGTCCATGTAGATTATCAACACGCGACTTTGGAATGCGGACGGCATGTTTTTTCAAATACTACCTACTAAAACATTAAAAGAAAGGAACGAAATTCCTTTCATTTTTATTTTTTGTCAAAATAAGTTATTAATTTTTCTTTAAATAACTGTTTGAAGATTTTTTTTTCCAAACATGCAACGGTTCTAATTAAAACTTTTTTTTATGATACATATTATTCATGATATTTATCTAAGTAGCATTATTAATTGTTAGAATATGGTGAAATTCTTTTTAAAGTAGTGTGACGCTTAATAATTAGAAATTTATTAAGTATTGTAATAATTTTAATAAACCGATTGAGTTAATTAAATAATATATCAAACGATATATTAAGTAATGTAATAATTTTGAAAAATATTACTTTTGTGTAATGAAATTTTGTGATTCAAGTATGAAGAAATTATGGATATTACGTACGGATTCAAATCAAATCTGTCGGTGAAATAGTTCTTTCGTCCGTATTTGTGTACGAGAAAGGTTTGTACTATTTATAAGAAAGGTTTTTACTATTAAGAGGGAACTACTTCCCAAAGAACATGTTTAAAAGTAATTTTAATTGAATTTGTAGATAAGGTAATGCATACAGATTCTCTTTCAATATATTTGTCCCGCAACGAGATTTTAAGATTTCTTTAACTACTATAAAATTTCTTTACCTTTATCCTAGTGAATGATCCTTAACATTTTCTATTTTTCTTAATTTTGATAAAAGGATTTAAAATTTAAAATTTTATCCTTATATACTCTTAAATCGTCTTATAACGATAGATCCAATAGATTAAACAAATATCAAATAATCTCGATAAAATAAATTTTAATTATGATTATGATATCATACTAAAAGTTATATTTTAAATTTAATTCAATTTTTTAAATTTATTTGTAAGATAAGATTTATATTTTAGTTTATATGTTTTTAAATCATCTATCTTCTATCAACATTAGACTTCCAACCGTTCGAATATTTAATTTAGGTTTATAATTTACTGCTGAAGGAAAAATTCAGTGGTTCTCGTGAATAGATATGTCTCTATCGTTAGTTGCATGTCCATTTAACGACATTGTACGATCAACATTATTACCATTCTTCGTATCATAAATGAAAGAACTAATACTGATCAAGAGCATCCAATGTAAACACCTTATGTGACAGGTTATATATATTTCATCATATGGTTTATGGTCATAGGCATGGTTATGGATATTGAGTGATTGTGATTTTATATGGTTATATGATATTAGTCTTACATATATAAGATTTTAGACACCACTTTTACACCAAAATCTTAAGGCAATATTTTTATGGATCTTTGTTTTTATATAGTGTTTAACTTTGTCTTTTCTATCTAATGTGAAACTTTTACTCACACTTGGACTATTCCCAACATTTCGGAGGGTTGTATACTTCTAATTTTTGTCTTTCACTTCTCAGTAACAATTTGAAATTTGGTCTGTCTCAGAGAGAATCTATAGCCTAGACCTGTGAATGATTGTGGTAACATCACCTACGTTAGAAACAGAGCTAAGAAAAATTGCTTCAAAATATTCCAGGATCAAGGTCCACTGTCTTAAATGGTTAAAAATTAAATAAATTGAACCAAGCTTTTAAAAACTCTTCAGGTTTGTTGGTTAAATCAGATTTTATTAAAAATCTAAGTGCTAGTGTAAGTCTAGTATTAAATAAAAATGAAAAAGTTGAGTATCATATAGATGAAGATATAAATTCATTGTCTTAAGATTTTAATTTGACAATGGTATCAATCTTTTATGTGTATGTCTCATTGATGTTATATCTATCTAGTAAGTCTGTTGAGAGATCTAACAAATTTTTATACATATTCAAACTTTCAAAAAATATTTACAATAAATAACTAAATCAGACTTAAATGTTATTCTCTTAACAGTTCAATCAAGACCTATAAAGAATATCTATCTATACATTGATGCTTTTGGTAGACAATAGAGGAGCTGCAGAGGAAGTCACAGTATTCTCCTCTGCCACATTACTGTCTTCAGCATGTGCCCACATCACCAAATAAAATCCAATACCTATCGTAGCAGCTCCAATCACACTGCACCAAAAATTACACCCAATGTTATAACACATTCAGCAAAAATCGTTTTTCACAAAATTTGCATCCTTAATTACATGCATTTACCTTCCAAGATAAAGACTCTCTCCCAGAAATATTACCCCCATGCCAAGTGCAATCACCATTCCCAAAGGGTTAAACATTGCTACATAAACTGGTCCCTTCTTTCGACATCCCCATGTGCACACAACACTCCTCATTGATACCACAAATATTGCCTACAAATACATATCATCACAGAAAAATAATGTAACATTAGTATAATACGATACAAATAAAGGTTAAGCATGTTTTCTTCCCTCAAGTTTTAATTAAAATTTAAATTAGTTTATTTTCGAAATATTTGACCAATTTAATGCTTCATTTTTAGATATGTATAGATTTTGTTTTTTTAATCAAAATTTGATAAATTTTTCAAATTTCAAATTCATTTTATGATATTATTTAAGTTATGTATATCGTTTGTCACGTCTTCATTTCAATGCAATTCAAATATTATTCTAAAACGTGTTTTAAATGTCAAATAAACTTAACAAAATTGGGTTAAAAGAATTAAATTCATGTATTTCTAAAATTAGAATACTAAAACTAAAATTAAAAAAAAAAAAAACTAATTTCAATTTTCACCAAAAATATATTTAACCTAAATGTAATATAATGTGGTTATACAAGGGTTATATTTACCGAATAAAATACAGCTATGAACTCTTTGTGAGATGTGAATATCCAAGCTTTTGGATTTCCCTCTGCAAACAGAGCAACTATGGCAGATAAGATGACCACCATGCTGCAACAAGTGGTTGTTATCACTAACTCTTCAGGATATTCCTTCACAGCCGAAGTCTGCAGTGTTGGAAAAACATTAAAATATGAAAAAACTGGTGTGTTGATGTTCAGAATGGATTGTTTAATTACCTGAACAATAAGCAAAACTGAAATGCAGAGACTAGAAATTGCAAGAAGAAAACCACCAATGATCCAATCTGATTGCGTTGAAAGGTAAGTTCCATTTCTCAACAAACTGAAATTCAATGGCGTTCCTTTATATAGAGTCACTATGAATGCCCCTGCAATGGAGACCACTGTGCCCATAACTTTTGCCTGGCAGCTATGCTGTTTTAGATTCAGATTTTCCATCCTGAAGGATCAAGAAAGTTTAATTATAATCATGAAATATCATATAAACAATAATATTTTTATAACTTTTTCTTAAAATATCAGATGGTAATTTTAAAATTAAAAAAATAAAAAATTACTTAAAAAATATCATATCAAATTTTAATTATAAAATAAAATTATCAAAATTTAATTGTTAAATCATTATTTTAAAAATTACAGTTAATATATATGATTTTTAATTAACCTAAAAATAAAATAAAAAACTTTGTTTAGAAAATGTATTCCAATTAATACTAAAATTAATCTTTCATAATATAAAAGTGTTACTTCTTATAAAAGAATAAATTTATTTTAATTTTGAAAGTCAACTAATTAATAGAAGAAATGATATTGATTAGGGGAAGAGGAAAGAACCTTGAAAAAAGGGCAAAGATGAAGGTAAAAGCAGGAACAAGGTCAACCATAGCAGAACATAGTGTGGGAGAGCTGTATGAGATTCCGGTGTACATCAACGTCTGCACTACAGTGCTGCATAGTTACCTGAAGGTCATCTTCCAAATAACCAAACAAAATAACTTTTCAACTAAATAGTTCTTCTATCTATTAATTAGAATTGAAGTTTCATCTAAAATATTGACCTAATAAAAGTTTACATCAGCGTAGTTTACCAATTTTTTTTTAACTTTTATATATATAAAAAAAAAGTAGTTTGATTGAAAATTAAATAAGTTGAATGTTAAAAAAATCATTTTAAGTAAATATATTGTCATTCAATAATAATTTATTGTCATTCAATATATTTGTGGGAGGTTTTTAGAGTGAAGATACAGAAAATATTCATGAACTATTCCCTACCTAAAATTTCAAAAAGAAATAAGATTGTTGATGTTTTATCTTACTTATTTTTAATCTAAGGATTTCGGTATAATTTTAATGAATTAAATATATTTTATATGTTTAACTTTTGCTGAAAATTAGAGTTAATTCATTTTTTAAATTTTTAAACAAGTTAGTCTTCATTTTTAACAATATATTGATTTAGTCCTTTTAATCGTATTTTGTTATATTTATTTGATGTTTTAAACATATTTTTCAGTTAATATTAAAACGGAAACATATTAAATAGTATAAACAACTCAGTATAAAACATATTTGAAATGTCAAATAAATTAAACAAAATTTGGTTAAGAGAAATAAAACCATATACTTTTAAAGTTTGTAGACTAAATTGATCGAAGTTTCAAAAATAAATTAATTTTGATTTTGAAAAATTAAAGATAAAAAATATAATTAATTCATTTTAATTTCATAATAATTTATTTTCCAATGTTATCAAATTTCCGATTCAGCCTACTCTAATGTCAATTTTATATATATATTAGTTAAATATGAATATTTGAGTGCTTTGGATATGTTGATACCTGAGGCAGCTAATGGCAAACATTTTACAGAGAATTGATCTTGGGATTGTAGGAGGAGCTCTCTTCCTGTGAAAAATTTTGCAGAGCCATGAAAACTGAATACAAGAAATACTGAAACACAGTGTAAAAAGAAAGTTAGCATTTTTGAGTTGAAGCAAACCTGTGGTAGAAGAAGGTTGTTGGGGCGAGGACGAAGAGAGCGAAGAAGTTAGAATACACAATGAAGACAAAATTACTCATTCCGTTGGTGTTTGCTTGTTTGATTAGAGTGTTGAGACCCACTTCCAAGAACTGAGTTCCAATCATTGCTGCTGTCACACCTAATCCTACACCCACCATTCTCTCTCTCTCTCTCAATCCTTCTTCACTTCTCATATACTCTTCTGCTTTACTTACATTTATACTCTTTTTTCTCTGCATTTTTCGCGTACACGTAACTGCTTTTATTACTTTCACAATACATTTTTTATGCTTTCACATTTTAAATTCAATTTCTTTCCTCCACGCTTCCATTAATAAGAGGAAGGGGTGCAATTATTTGACGCTAACATCATACCGATAATCAAAAATTAAATAAAAAATCTTTATGCTTAGTGTAGAAAATGTATTTTGTTTTAAATTAAATGATTTTTTAGGTTTTAATGCATGGTTGGTTTTTATTTTAATATATCATAAATACTTTTTTCACTTTAGTTCAAGAATCTCTTAACGCGTGTCTCAGTTCTGTTACTTCTACTGTATCCTCTAAATTTAATCAATTGTCATATAATTCAGAATATTCAAAAATAGTATGTATTACTTTTTTTTTGTCTATATTTGAGATATTACATTTGTTATGATAAAAAAATATATATTCATTGTTAAGAGATAAAATATACAAGTTGACTGATTAGGAAAACGTAAAAATATTAGTGCGATTAAATTGAAAGGAATTGAAATTTATTTACACCTTCTAGCGTTAAGAAATTGTTATTAGGAGTAAAAATAGATAGGGTTCTGTTACAAATATATTTTTAAGTTAAAAACGTTATATATAAAAATTAATTTTTTATTTTTTATTTTTATAAAATCAGTACTTTTGTATAACCTAAATCTTTTATAATAGACTTTTTTTCGGTAAACACAACTCGGTCAAAGAGAATTTTAATTAAGATAAATTTTCTTATCTCTTTGATTTTTTGGGTTATGCTTTTTCTTTTTGTTATCATAGAATGTTAGGATTATTGCATGCATGGTTATATTAGGAAATATTTGAAAATATGATTTTCTATTAGTGTAAGTTCATAAGAGTGTATTGGTTTGTTAGGTTTGACTTATAGGAAGCACCATATAGAGGATTTTTTTAGCAAGCTCAAGTCATTATCTTCCTCGGGAGTAGATTTCTTAAAGAGTAAGACATTGTTCGATGAAAAGTTCTATGGATATTGAAATCTAAAATATTATACTTCTTGATAATATTGGAATTAATTAAATGTGTCTATTTAAAATAATATTGAGAACTTAAATCAATTTGTTTTCAAATAGTTTGGTTTTAAATCGAAGGAGTTAACTTTCGGTTTATTTTGCACTTATTTATTGTTTGTTGATATATGCATACATCACTAATTGAAATGATAGACATTAGCCATTTTACATGAAGTTAAGATACCTTCTTCGTGCAGTTTCACATTTAAAATATTTTTATTGTATAAATCGTAAATATTTTGAATTACACTATCTATAAAGTAAATTTATATTTTGGATTATATACTGTATAATATAAATTTGGAAGATAATTCAAAATACAATAATTACATTCCAAATTTTACAATATATAGTACAAATTTATATTTTGAATTGTATAATTCGTAATACAAATTTGAAAAAAAATACAAAATATAAATTACATTTGAGATCGTACAAATCTACAATGTAAATTTACATTCTAAATTGTACAATTCATATTACAGATTTATATTCTTAATTATACAATTCACAATATAAATTTTAAAAAAATAATCAAAATATAAATTATATTTCAGATTATATAATTCGTAATGTTAATTTATATTTCAAATTCTATAATCCGTAATGTAAAATTGAGGCTAACAATTGCTGATACTTTGAAGATGGTGGAAGGTGACATTAAGTTTCCACAAATCACATATTACCCATTGCCTCTTGGCCACCCTTCCTTTTATATATCTTCAACATTAAGTGCCCCAAGTTGCAAAATGATGAAGTTGCAAAATGTTGGGTTATTTTCTTATGCTATAGAGGAAATGGAGAAATTGAGGTGCATGGTGAAGAACGCAGGTGTGAAAAGAGATGAGAAGTGGGAAATTAGGATTTTTAATATTTTTTAATAAAGGATATTAAAGACCTTTCACTAATGCTGTGCGGTGCAAGAAGAAAACATGGGGTGCAGAAGAAAATATCGTTGTGCAAGAAGAATTTGCCCAAATTAAACACTATATAAACAAAATATCCATAAACTCAACGTCGCTATTTTTTGTTTTGTTAAAAGTAATACAAATCTATCTCGTAATGTCATCTTTTAATAAAACTATTCTATCTTTTACATAACTATACCGTTTCTACCAAAAGACTATAATTGTTTGATTTAATTATTGTTAAATAATTCTTGAGTGCTTAGTTTTTTTCTTTTTCCTTTCCATTAAAGGCTACTATTGTAGGTCATTTTAATAATACGGGCCTGGGTTGCAGCCCAGGTTGTCATCACATTTTTTATGGGCTAGTTTACCAAACAATAAAGACAGTTTCTTCCTGTACCTGCCATACATTTCTTCCTGCACTCCACAATTTTTTTTTTTCGGAATATATAGTTCATAATGTAGATTTTATTTAATATTGGAATGCATATTTTATTTTGTATTCCAAAATATACAGTTTTTATATTCCAAAAAAAAAATCTGACATACAAAATTTATATTTTAAGTTATACCATCTCAAATATATTTTTATTTCAAATTATACAATCTAAAATGCATCTTTTTCGGTTAAATTTGGAATGTACAATTTAAAATTATAAAAAATTATATATCAAATTGAACATTACGGAATAAAGAAAAATATGGAGAAGAAGGTTGAAATTTGGGTGGTGCAGCAAGAAATGGATAACAATAAATACAGATATTTTAAAAGAACAGCACTGAGTTTGAACAATCAATTAATTTAATTGACCAGATCTAATGAGCAGACAGGTTAGGGCTTTTGCTGTACACTACCTGAAATTTCTATGTTCATATCCCCATGATTTTTTTATTTTTTTTATTACTAAATATACCCTTTTATATGAGAAAAGTGTAAATCTAACCTCTTTAATTTCTGCGAATTCCAAAAAAATAAAAATCATCGAAAGCATGCAAAATTCATTTTGTTCCAATTCTATTAAATTAAGTTGATTATATAGAATATTTTTATCAAATTCTTGATTTCATTGACATAAATTTGAGGTATATTGTGTTTTGTTTCTTCTCGCTCTAAAAAAATGTCTTTTGTAATAAGATTTTTTAAAGTATTTCCCGGAAAAATTCAATTTCAGAAAGTTCTTTTGAAATTGTTTTCGAAAATATTGTTCAGGGTTATCTGGATGATTATGCTTTTAAAATCTGGGTGAATTAGTTTGTATAAATTCTGGTACTGATAAGTTTGGAGCTAAAATAAATTTCGGTACTTTGTTTCCATTTCTTAGAATTTAAAATGTATTTTGACTAACTTTAAAATCATATCTACAATCTTCTAAAATATAAGAGCCGAAATTCAGAAGAAAAAAAAAAGAATTCAATGCTTTTTTATATGCTACAAAGGGCAACTGTAAAAGTTATAAAAGTACTTCTTAAATATCTAAATAAAATATCAGTGTCACCTGGATTCACATTTCAACTAAAATTAATTGATATTCATTAATTAAAATCGTGAACCTTTTTTTTTTCTTCCATCAAACTTTAAATATTTCGGTAACTTTTATGTCATTTTCATTTTAGAGAATAAATATGATTCCACAATTTACAATTTTGCATGATCCTAACTATAATATCGACTTTAAGTACATTGAAGATGATAAAGGATCAAACATTCTTGATATAAATGACATGAGAATGATTCATCTTTTTCAACCTTTCCTATATTTTAACGAAACGTGTCATTTTTGTTGTTATTCTTTGTTTTCTTTTCATTTCACACCAAAGTCCTTTTCATCTTACATAATCATTTAAATACTTAGATCAATTCACATAAACGTACTATTCTAATATCTAACCTGCTTTTTCTACTTACACTACAAAAAAAATCACTTTAGATAATGACATAAAATTATTATATAAATTATAAAAACCGTGGTTTAAAGATTAGACCACAATTTTTTAGGCGTGGTATAGGTGAGTGTAGTTATAGATAATAGACAACGATTTTTAGTATGATAATATTTTTAAAACCGTTACTTAAAATTCTCACAATAGACAACAATTTTACATGTTGATTTTATACCTTACCTATGTTTTTAGATCACATTTTTACTAGTTTTGCCCATATAGTTTAAAGTAACAATTATATAATTATGGACTTTCATGATATTTATACATCATTTATAAAAATGTTGTTTATTATATGTTTAGGCTACATTTATTTAGCTGTTATCTATTTTAGTGTGGTCTAAACTATAAATTGTTGTAGTGTTAATTTACAAACTATCAGTTTAAGGATATCTAAGTTTATAGAAATCAATCAAGCAAGTTATAAAAGAGGAAAAGAAAAGAGAAAACTCTACCAGACTAATCTAAAAAGTGTGCCAAAATTTGTATAAAAAATTCTTACATCAATGACTATATATTTATAAGAAATTTGTAGACTTAGACTTCGAACATGTCAGCATGCATGAGCATGCTTCTGGAAAACATGGTCATGCTAGGGTAGCACAGGTGTGTTAACATTCCACCCCTGAATGTGTTGCATTACATGAAAAACTCATAAAATTCCCCTACCATGGTTCTGTTCAATGGTAGTGCTAGCTAGCTTCATCACATCTTCTTTTGGTTATTTCCTCTTTCTAAAACATTTTGCTCTATTTACTATTAGCTCTCTACTCCAATCTTCACTACATGCTACGCTCCTAAAACTTTCATGTAACAATGATTCGTTATGAAATTAATAACCATTTTGCAAATCCATTTTGGTTCTTGAGAATAGACTCAAAGCTGATTGTAGTGAAAAATGGTGAAAAGTACATCCTTCAGCTTTTACATAGTCGCTTTTACTTTTAGAACCTGTCAACAAATCTGCTTCTGTGGAACTTTTGGTTAATTATACTTGAGGAATCTCACGCTAGTTGTTGTGTTGTCAACGTTAACTCTGATTTCCTTTTTCATTTTTGTTCATTGTAGGTAGCCAGTGCACTTGCTTATTACGTCACTATCTTCACACTCTCTTCCTTCAAAGTGCACACTAAGTGTAAGCTATTATGGCCCATGCTTTATTCTTATGATCCTATATATAGAACTGATGCAAATCTTCCGTGGCTCATTGAGTAATGATTGGAGCATGAGTTATACAAGATGGTGTCCACTATCTTACGATGAAATGACAAGGAAATTTTTGTTTTAATTTATGGGTACATTCATGAATATGACTTGGTCGAGTAGTTGATTGTTAATATATGTATATATAGTCCTTGATGTGTTTAAAGTTCTTCCCTTCTCACTTTGCAAGAGGGGGATCTCTGAGATCAAAGTTATGTGGTTTCACAAGTATAGGTTAGGTGGATAGTGTGGAGTCAGAGAAAGTGGGGAAAAAGAACTTTTATTCAAAAATGTGAAGTAAAGTTTGGCAGCTTATTCCTATATCACAAAATCAACCACAATCCGCAAAGTGGTTAACTATGTCTTGTCTTTGTCTAAGTTAACAAAGTTGTTGGCAGTTAGATCAATATGGAAAACTGTCTGAAGCAGTGTAACATGGCAGTTTAGGTTTGTGGTGTTTGGTTCAAGTCCTGGACCAATGGAGCCGGAGAGTGTGTTTTCATTCCTATTACCTAATGTTTCTATTCAAATAAAAGAACTTGATTTTTACTGAAGTTAATACGAATATATATATTTTTGTTTCGATCGCTTGTGAATTATATAGTCAAATCTAGCCATAGATAAGTGTAGTTAAGTGCATTCTATATAAGTATCACAGTACTATAAAACTATTAAAAAAGGAAAAGTTCTACACTGATTCGTGGTCGGTGCATGCATATAAAAGGATACAAGATAATAAAATTAATGAAACAATTACACTGTGATATAGATGCTCACCATGTAAATGGATTCAATTTGAGTTATTTTTCCTAGCAAATATGATTCATGCAGACCTGTTTATAATTTCACATATAACATAGCGTTTACACTGTCATTGTTAAAATCAATCTAAGATGAAATATCTTATTGATACAGAAGATGTATTAATTAAGTTCAATGCCGTATCACAATTGTGTCGATCATATATATATATTTATATTGGCTGGTCCTGAGTCTAGCTTGATCCAATCACTTTATGCAGATTTTATCTTTAGTAGCTTAATCCAATTACTTTATGAAGATTTTGTTGCAGGTAAATTTTACAGCAATCACTCCTCTGACATCCATTTATGATTTGTCGTTCTTGCAGTTAGAATAAAAAAATGTATGCACTTATAAACTAGATATAGAACATACTAGTCTTATTAGACTTTTGAGTATCTTCCATCATCAAGTTAAGTGGACTAGTGTGAATTGAACACCCTCAACCTCAACCATCAACCATCAACCATCAACCATAGTAGTCGGCAACACCATGAGAAATTAATGGTTTCTCAGTATGTTAAGATAAGTTAATAAGTTGAAATGGTAATTTGAGTGCATGAGTGAAAATGTGTGAAAGTTATAAGAAGAGTGTAGAGTTATCCTTTTTCCCTTTTGAATTAAGCAAATGCAGTAGTAATGATTCCGTTTGACTTGAGGCAGCCTCATTTAACGTTGGATGTACAGACAAAATTAATTATTGATATTGCATGTGTCTGGATGAGTAATTAAAGGGTATAGAAGATGATTAAAAGGAAGAAGTTGAAATAGTGAAGACGAAATTAAAAGTTGTACGTCTGGTTGCATGGTATAGCACAGTTGGTTCCACTGTTATGTCTGTGATGAAGAGTGATAAAAAAAGTTAATTAAGAATTGCAATTTACGGTGTGAAGGTGAAGGTGAGGTCCATATAGGAATAGGTAGCCCCTAAAAAGGAGATGGAATTAGACCTAAAGCTATAATCTGTTAACTAACTACATGTCAAGAAGAAAGTTGCTTTCCATTAAACTGTAGTAGCAGTTGTGGGGCTTGTGTCCTATTGGAAAAGTGAGTAGTCTCAAAGTTGCAGTAGATGGTCAATAAATGTTGTGTCTTAAATAGGTGTTGAAGTTAACATGAGGGTTTGGCAATGTGGTGAATGGCCTAATAATAAAACTGTGGAAGGGAAAGGCATGGTTGAGAGAGTAGGGCATGTAGTTTTGCTACACTTACTTGGAATGGCTATAACACGACACATTAAAAGTGGCGTGCTTGGTCCCCGTCTATCAACAGTTCCATTTTGTACAACTTCAATCTCTAGTCAATTAAGATCTCCCTGAAACGAGATTGCCAAAAAATATGCTGTTCCTTTGCACCGTTCTTTGTCTGCCCGAACAAAGGAAAAGAAAATAGACATGCTTCTAAGTAATGCCTGACATAATAACATCCAGTACTTTCGAATATGCCTCACCCTTTGCCAATCTTTTTTTTTTCTTATATTTCCCAAAACATCAACCAAACCAAACTTTATTTCACTGGGCTCTCTCATCTACCAACATCATATGCCTTTTTCTTTCACTTCGGCCTACAAATCAAAAAACCAAAACAAGCCCATTTCACAACCTTTTTTTTCTCGCACGATGATGATGATGATGTTATGAAAGAAGTGAGCAATGATGGAGTGGTACGGCAACATTAGATGGTGCCGTGATTCTTTTATGTAGAAAAAAGGGTGATGATTAGTATGATTAGTTGCAGTGGAAATTCTTGGTGCAACAAGAACAAAAACCCGAGTTTGGTGGGATGGATGCAGGGTTTTGGATCGAATGGTAATATGGCACGTGCCACGTGGAAGTCACATGGGAGTGTGAAATGAATAAGTGAATAAATGAATAAATGAATGAATATGATATGTGAAGTGATGGTGGAGATGGTTCTGTCCCTTCCCTTGTTGGTTTTTTGATATTGTTGTTGGTGTTGTTCTTCCCTCTACAGGGTTGGTTTGGTGACAGTCCTTTAATATAAGTACATGTTCGGCTACACCATCACCAATTTCACCACCTTTGACGTTGCTTACAGTTGCAGAGGGACAGTGACCACTCAGTGCAACCCATTGGCTGCTAGTACCAAGTACTTCTCTCTCTTTTTGCCCCTTCCCTCACTGCTGCACACATAAAGAAACGGAAAATACATAAATAAATAAAAAGAAACGAAATAGTACAATGTGGGACACCTTCTCTTTCATGCTGGCCTAACCTTGTCTTCCCATCCCTGGATACCATCATCAATAGCACTATCAATTATCTTCAATTTCAATCAAATGCCTCCAATACTATAATTCATCTACAATTTCTTTACAATCAAAATAAACTCTAAGATATGATGATGAGAGTGTAGTTTGGCTAATTCCACTAAAACTTTTGAACGCTGTGCAAGTTTGGAAATTGAACCAACCCCATCTTTGTATGAAAGTTCACTGTTGGGGCCAGTCTCACACTGTCAACTGAAACTCGTATTTAAGCTTTTAGAATAGTTGAATCCGAGACCCAAAAGGGAAAAAATAAAATAAAAAAATTTATCAAGATGTACCAATCTTTATGTTAACATTCCATTCCCTCATAATTGAATTGGGGTTGAGTTTGATTTTTCTTTTTCTTTTTCTTTTTCTAGTTCTTTCTCTCATAGTTAAAGTGTGGATTACTTTGATTTTTTATGTTACTACATGTGTCCAATAAGCTCTAATTAGCTAGGCTTGTTTTTATCCAAATGTGATGTTGTTTGTTTGCATGCATCTATAGTTTTCAAGCAAGTTGCATCCCAGTTTCCAATAATTGAATAGGGTGGTATTGTTTTTTCTCTTTTTGTTTGCTAATTGAGAAGAGAGAAGTTATATGCAATGCACAGGAAGGCTTTATTTTTTTTCCCCCCTCTTCCCCTGTTTATGTGTAAGGTTTTTTGCACTATGTGTTTCAAACACTGATCGTCACCAACCAGTGCATTATAGTTCCGGAGGGGCCCATTTTTGGGGACATGCAAGACGTGGGACCACTTTTGTTTATGGGCCATGGCCCACCAACTTTACAGCCTAATTGGATATGCGTCTATCTGAATCGTGAAGGAAGGGTACGTAGTACTCCAATCTAAAAACCCCGTAGCATGTACCATGTTTTATCACGTAAACGTCAACCCTCATCATCATCACCAATTTCGAACTCAAAGATTCATGTATTGTGACTCAGTGAATAATCGTGTTGCTCTAGGTAGAGGTTAATTAGTGAAACAGGTTATTGTAATAATAATAACATACGAAGCCTCGAATACTAACCATGAAAAATGTTATAACGTTTGGAGTTTGGAATTTGACTATATATCCCATGATTGTCTTGGAGAATACATTGTGATTGTTCATGTGAAAAAGGAATATATTTATTGTGATGAAAACGCAGAGTTTTTTTTTTTTTTTTTCAAGAGGCAGTATGAGAATGAGGGAGAATAATACTCTGAAGAAGTGTGCCCCCATGGTTTTATATTCAAATCTTTAGTTACGTTTTGGCCATACCCCCCATGTGCCATCCATCTGTAAAGTGATTTTCTTATTTTTGTGATTACAAGGAAAAACAAATCAAATGTAAGTGCTTGTGGTTTGACATGAAATGACATCATCTCAATTTGATATCACCATCCTTTTCCGTGAAAAGAATATATGATCAGGTGCATTTAGAAAATAGGACGTGGCTCTTAAAAAACAAAAACAAAGTTTTGCTTCCGTGATTTTTCTGTCTTAAGGGTAATCATTTGTACTTCTACATGCATATATAATAATATGACACTATGCATGTCAATAATAATATATGGGGTGTTTTTATTCTTCTTAAGTCAAGACCCATTGATATCACGTCACGTGCACCGGTGGAAGATGATGAAAATTAATAAAACACAAACAGTTGTTATTACCTTGTACAGAAAAGAACATGATGATTAAGGGAGTTAATTAATTAATCGAAGAGATTTGATTAACATGGATGAGTTTCGTAGGACCTCCGTTTTGAGAGGGTAAAGAGGAAAGGGGGGCACTTTAATGTGAATGATCAAATGTCTCTATCTGTGGGGTACCCCACATATCTCAGTCATGTTGTCCTCAACCACAGCACTAGATGCCTATTCCATCTCTCTATCATTGTAAGTCCTTTTCAGTTCCCTGTTGGCTAAAGAAGCTATCATCATCAACCCAACCCCACCTCTTAACACTTGTAATCATTAATTTCCATCTTATTCCCACTTCCTATATATCAAAACTAATTCTCAACTTTGCTTCATATATATATCTCACAAATCCTTCACTTAATTTGCTTCCAAACCTCAAACCTTTTTTTTCTTTTGAAATGTAAAAAATAAGCAATATTTATGGTATATATATATACGGTACGTGATTATTAATGATGGTGGTGTGAAAGTGTTTTATACACTCACAGTGCGTACAGTGTTTAGAGAAATAATTAATGAAAGAAGTTGTTGTTGTTGCGTGTGCATGACACAGAGAAACACTAGCTATGTATTAAATTTGACAAGTCAATAATTTGAAAGAAGGCTAGGTGGCAGCATATGTTTCATGAGGATGGAACAACTAAACGTGTTTTAGTTAAAGGTTAAAATTACAGGCTAGAAGTGGACCTGACCTACTTATAATCCAACTAGTTCTGTCCTAGTTGTCCAACAAATGAGACAATGATGGGTCAGATGTGTGCTTAGGAGCATTGTGAGTGTATAGTAAATATTTTTGTAAGTGTTGGAAAAAGTTTGTTTTCATCACAATTCAACATCTGTATCACATTAACTGCATCATCATCTCTATTAGCTTGAAAAATCCTTCCCATTCTTGATGGATCGATCAATCACTTTCTGTTTGACTATAACCTGAACAAAAAGTTTCTCCCTTTTGCTTAAATGGCATGCAGAGATTGAAATAATAATAATAATAATGACATACGTGTGATATGTCTTAATAGTAATAGGTAGAGTGAGAGGAAGATTGAATAAATTTATTAAAGAGAAGGAAGAAGGTTGAAAAGTTGAAGAAAAGTGAGAAGTGTGATAGTAACATGAGGAAGTGGCTCTTACAGTTACTCTTTTTCCTTTGGGTGGTGGATGGCTACTATGGAGGGTAGGCAAAGCTTTTCTTGGCCAAGATGGTGACTTGCAATCCGATGCTTCACGTGATGCTTTGGAGGTTTTCTCCATTCCAAAAACTACCAACTCCCACACTTTTTCATACGTTTGACCATCTTATTTCCTATTACACTCCATCACACTTTGCTCAATTTCTTCCACCACCTTCTTTTTCATACATATATATCAATAATATAATGTTACACAAAAATATTCATGTGCATTTCGAATATTCATCAAACATCTCATATTTGTATACAGGGAGAACAAAAAAAATTTATATAGAATCTATAGTGTAAGAAAGCAAAATAGAAAAAAAAAAATATATGTATATTCTCTTATATTATATGCAAAATTAACTTCATACACATAATGATTTATGTAAGTACAACCTCACTTTTTATTTAGGTTTGGTTACCTATTATAAATAATCACAAGAAAATTTTCAATTGAAAACCAATTTTAGAAATAAAAAATATTAGTTATTGTAATAACGAATTTAGATATCAATTTACAATATTAAAAATTATTTATTACAAAAATAGTCACTATTATGAATATAAGATTATAATCGGTTACTATTAGAGACTAATTTAGAAACTAATTCTTTTGGTAGTCAAAATTTTTATAAGTAATTTTAGAGATCAATTTAGTGACCAATTATAATTTTTTATTCATAATAGTGACTATTTTAATAACCAATAATTTTTAGTTTTCTAAATTGGATATTATGATGACTAACAATTATTGATCACTAAAATTTGTTATTATTTAAAAGTTTTCTTGTAGTGAAAGATATGTAAACAATGATGTGAGATGGAATAGTTGATGCAAATTATGTTATAGTCGGTTGTTAGTTCAACGTGAACAAGTACTCATTGGAACTTTCTTTTGTTGTCAGTTTATATGATTTTTTTTTTTGTTGTAATGGCTAATGAGGATGAGGATGTGCCTAATTGGATGTTAGATGATACAAGTGTTCTTTCTCAAAAATTTGCAAAAATTTTTACTCTTTTGGTATGGAACATGTGAATTGGGAGAACTTGATTTAGTTGGATGATATGCCACCGGCTAAAACTTTAGTTAGTTCCTTGGAAGTTGTTGTATGATCGTCTACCTATTGTTTTGGAGATCAAAAAAAGTGTTTTTATGCTCTATGTGTGGAATAATATTGAATCTTTGTCTTATTTGTTCTTTCATTGTTCTATTGTCATGTGGTTGTGGGAATAGTTGAAGAAAGTTTTTTAAGATTTATAGTTTTCTTCTTTAAATTTGGTTGTTCAATTTATGAAGTCTCCTTATAATCATTTGTTTAAAATAATTAAAGCCATCGTCATTACTGTGGTTATCTAAATTATTTAGAGGATGAGAGATTTCAGGATCCAATTGTTTTTCCTTCTGTTGTTTTTCAAATTAAGGAGTTAGTACATATGGTTGAGAATAATGAAAAAGAAGAGGAAAGGGAGGAAGAAGGAAAAAACAAGAATCTCGATCATGATATTTATAGACATGTTTTACTAATAGTTAGAATTTGTCGATATATTTTATCAATGAATTTGACATATCAATAATTATCGAAAACTTTGCAACTTGCCAACGACAATTTTACCAATGAATTTTTTTAGTGTCGATAATTTGTTGATAAACTCGAATTTCTGATTTTAAATTCATCAATAATACGTGATTTTCTTGTAGGAAATATATCATAAACTACATAAAAACATAGTATAACAAATACAATAACTAAATAGTTCAATGTTTCACTCATATTTTTAACCAAACTTGCATATGGAATAAATCAAGCCAAAAATTATTAGTCAAACTTCAATTTAAGTTAAAAATGACAAACATTTCGCTATTTGAACTTTAAAAGAAATATCAATTAAAATTCACAACATTCATTTCCAACACGTGTAAAACAATTGAAGATGACTTCCTTCGCACTTAGCTCCTTATATTTTGAGATGACTTGTTTTGCAAGAAAAGAAATTCCAATATTTCAATTATAAAAGAAAAAGAATTTCCAAAATTTTAGCCTATCAAATTAACACCTCCACTTTTTAAAATTATTATAAATTTAAATTTCTCCGTTAATCTATTAGATGGAGTATATCTCTCACATAATAAGAAAAAGTAAAGGAGATAAGAATGGTAGGAAACAAGAAACTTACCTAAATCAATTTGTATAAGAAAGGTTAACGTTTAGATCGATGAAATTTTTAAATAAATAAAGAATAATTTATTTTATTCCTATTTATAATTTTTTTCAATTTTTTATTATTCCATTTAATTTAAAATCTATTATCTTGCTTAAAATATATATATTCATACATCTTCTTTAAAATATCTAAACATATATAAGACCATTAGATTAATTTAATGTTAGAAGTATTAATACCAGTTTTTTTATTTTTCAACATTTAATTAATAAGCACTCTATAATAAGGGTGAGGTCCTACCTGGATAATATTCCTCTGTGTCCCATGTAATCACAGTCCTTTTGAACTGAAAAAAAAATACTGAGAGTCTAACTTAGTATTAATTTTTCGTAAATTTTTTCACTATCATCGTATTTATTGAAAAAATAAAATTTTTTAATAAGTATTTCGAAAGGTGACGTGTTTATTATCATTCTTAATGGATATAAAAGAATCTTAAATATTAAATTATATTCAATCGTGAGAAAATGAAGTAATATAAACCTTATTTGGAACAATTGCTTAATTAATATAATTAGCTAATCACTTAATTGATTCTTTGTCATTAATTCATAATATATTTATATAAAATTGTGCTTGAATTTAAAAAAATTATATTTATATTATATTTATATTATTGGTTAACTATATATTTAGTCCTTGAACTTTAACATGAAATTAAGATACGTCTTTGTCCAAAATTTTAAAAATAAATAAATATAGTCATTTTAACTCAATTACGTTTATTTTTCTTTTACGTGTAAAACAAATCTTCCAACAAATATTGAAGTGAAAATATGTCAAACGATATAAACAACTCAAATATGAACATGAAAGGTGTTTGACACGTCAATAAAAAATTTAACATAATTGGATTAAAAAGACATCCACTCTTTATAAAAGTTTGAGGACCAAAATTAAATTTATCAGTTTTAAACAATAACAAATTCTAATTTCACATCAAAATTTAAGATTAAAAATATATTTAACTATTATTATTCTATGTATTATTACATTTATGTCATATTACAAATTATAATACTATCCTTTTATTTACTTTTTTACTCGGCATGTAATTTTTATATTTTGTTAATCGTTTTCACAATTCAAATGAATAGTTATATATATTTTTCACTCCGCACTTAATAATTAATGCATATCACAAGAATTTATATATATATAAAACCCTTAACCTATATATTATTAGTGATGTTTATTATACTAATGTGCCCCACCCTCCATCCAAAAAAAAATGAAAAAGAAAATGACGTGCTTTATTTTAAGGTACCCTACATCTTTGTGGATTATGATCCATTAAAAGTTGTAAGTCGTGGCATCCAGCTTGAAACTTCACAGTGTGGTGCTTTCCAATTCATGTTTACAGCTTTCCACCAATATTTGTTGGCTGTAAGTAACTCAAAAACTATTTCCAAAATAAAGTATATCTTCTCTACCATTCACATCAACCTAACGTCATAATTATTCATCACACAAAATCTTATTCTATGTTAATTCTAATTTTATTCATTTTATATTAACTTCTAAGGATTATAAATATCGGAATCCATTAGATTAGATTAAATGTTTAAGTTCTATTAATAATTAAATGTGTGGCCTTCTTATATCAATTATTGAATTAAATATTTATTATTAATTCAAAAATTATAACTTATAATTAAAACATAACTTTTTTTAAGTGGTAACCTAACAATTCAAATGTCACAATTTTGATTATAAGTTAATTAACCTAACGTTAACAACATAACAATTGATCTACTTACAATAATTACTACTAGTTTTTGTTTGACAATATTTTTCTACTTTGTGTCTTTGTTTTTCTTTTTGTAATGCATAGATCTAGTTTGATATACATTATAGATAAATAAAATTTATAAGTAATTGATAAAAAGATAAACTAGAAATTATACTGTATATACGTTTCTATCTACAAAAATGAGAAACTTATATATAAAAATCAAACTATTTTATGAAAAGTTGACCTGAGAATATTATTCCCTTTTGGTATATCTTTTGGAAAAAAAATATTATTCTCAGAAATATAAAATATTCGTATTTATATTTTTTATCTCATGGTAATAAATGATACCCTCACATTTTTATAGAAATAGAATTTACTTTCAAGAATAACTGTCCATTCTCTATGTTTTTTGTTCTAATATTATTTTTTTCAATTTTTAATTAGTGATTTTATTGAGATTATTGAATGTTAACTTGTAGTGTTCATGTCAATAATATTCTGAGATATATGCAATGTTAACTATACCTTAAATCAAATGTGACTACGTGAGTAAATATGCACATTTATACTCTTACATATTTTACTCAACATTTATCATTAACTAATATTATTATGGATATCATAGATTTATAAACTAAAATACCCCATCTCAAATTTAAATTATTTTACTAATAATTTAAATAATCGTTATAATATATTCTTAGTCTTATAATGCCTTCTTCTACATATAATGTTATTACTACATTTAAAAAAAAATCAAATTTATATAACTAGTTCAACAATAAAATATATTCTTTACTCACATGCAAATAAAAATCTTCACCACCAAAATACTATACGAAGTCTTTTTTCTGCTATGGTATCAATAAAAAGAGATCAATAAAAAGTATAGATAGTGTCTTTTATTATTATTATTATTATTATTATTATTATTATTATTATTATTATATCAAGATTAAATTTCTTTAAGGCAGGTTAAGTATCTTTTGTAACCCGATTTAACAAAATATGTCATTAGAAAAGGGAAAAAAAAAAGGAAAGTTGATAAAACCTACATTTTTTTGTTAAAAAAAAAAAATATATACATTGCTTTTTAATTTAGAGACTAATACGAACCCCTCCCTAAAACTATAACGTTTCTACCTAACTCTTCTGCCTTCAGCCACCCAATATTTATTTATTTGTAATCTTTCTTTCACTCTTATATAGTTTTTTTTTTATCAGTAAAAAAGATATATTGTATGTTGAAAATTTTTAGTCAAAATATACATTACATTATATATATATATATATATATATATATATGTGTGTGTGTGTGAAGTTAATATGATTCTAAGCGGAAGATGACGAATTTTTTTTACTTTGAATTTCTTCTAAAAATAATTAATATAATTA
>Ga0214542_1005632_pt1 | contig 23621 bp, 9 predicted proteins | sample CNSS1metaG_FD_160096 | JGI IMG/M metagenome (GOLD analysis project Ga0214542, IMG submission 160096) | Root nodule microbial communities from cowpea collected in UCLA plant growth center, Los Angeles, California, USA - CNSS1 | ecosystem: Host-associated > Plants > Roots > Nodule | place: USA...
AGTTGCATCAAATGGATGTTAAAACTGCTTTTCTGAATGGGGATTTAGAAGAGGATGTCTATATGGACCAACCGGTGGGGTTCGCTGAAGAAGGAAAGGAGCACATGGTGTGTAAACTTAAGAGATCAATATATGGACTTAAACAAGCTTCTCGGCAATGGTATCTTAAGTTCAATGATACTATTGTGTCCTTTGGATTTAAGGAAAACACCGTTGATCGGTGTATATATCTGAAGGTCAGTGGGAGTAAGTTTATATTTCTGATTCTGTATGTTGATGATATCTTGCTTGCGACTAATGATCTTGGTCTATTAAGTGAGACTAAGAGGTTTTTCTCTAATAACTTTGAAATGAAAGATATGGGTGAGGCATACTATGTGATAGGAATAGAAATATTCCGTGATAGATCACAAGGATTGTTAGGTTTGTCTTAGAATGCATATATTAATAAAGTTTTACAGAGATTCAGAATGGATAAATGTTCAGCATCTCCTGTTCCAATGCAGAAAGGAGACAAGTTTAATCTCATGCAATGTCCAAAGAAAGTTTTAAGATACCTACAAGGAACAAAGAATCACATGTTTACTTATAGAAAATCTGACCACCTTAAGGTGATAGGTTATACAGACTTTGCCGGCTGTGTGGATACAAGAAAGTCTACATTTGGTTATGTGTATCTTTTAGCTGGAGGAGCGATTTCATGGAAAAGTGCGAAGCAGTCTGTCATTGCTGCATCCACCATGGAAGCTGAATTTGTGGCATGCTTTGAGGCCACAGTTCAGGCTAATTGGTTACGGAACTTTATTTCAGGACTTGGAGTAGTCGACAGTATTTCCAAGCCGCTGAAAATTTATTGTGATAATTTCGCAACAGTCTTCTTTTCTAAAAATGACAAGTATTCTAAAGGTGCTAAACATATGGAGTTGAAATACTTTGCCGTTAAAGAAGAAGTTCAGAAACGTAAAGTGTCAATAGAACATATTAGCACAGATCTTATGATTGCTGACCCTTTAACAAAAGGGTTACCGCCCAAATTGTATGCTGGTCATGTAAAGAATATGGGCATTATGTCTACTAGTGAATGTTAAATGTTGAATGTTAATGTTTTTTAATGTTTATGTGACACTTTGAGCTCCCTAATGTATAAATTTCTGAAATCTGTGTTTTCTTCTTTATGTTTATGCATGCAAATTATGATGAAGAAAACAAATTATGTTATGTTATTGCTTTGTAAAATGACATTATGTTTGAACCCATTATGGACTTCTCATTTTTTAAGGTCATATTAAGGAGAAAGAGATGATATAGTAGTACATGGAAGGGATCATGTCGATCAAATGATGTGTGACCGCCATGACTCTTATTATTTCTGTATCTTTAATTATGAATAATGATGGAACCAATTTATACAAGGTCTTTTATTGCGCATTATGTTTATGTATTAAATCACATAATGTTATGACATCATATGAGTCAAGTGGGAGAATGTTAGAATTAATTAACGAATTAATTCTATTAGTGACTCATTTGAAATATTATGATGGGCCCAATTGTGATTTAATAAAATATAAAGGCTTATTGGTTATTATTATGGGAAGTGATATTAAAATAACATAAAGATAAAGATAAAATAAAACCAACTTGATGGACATTGGTTTATAAAAGGAATTGGGGTTCTGTCTCTGGCCATAAGGTTCTTTTCACAGTAACCCATCAAGAACGTGTGAGAAGAGAAAGAAAGGCAAAGAGATAGATTGGGAAACGGTAATTGAAGAGCACACAAGATTACAAATTTGAAGAACGCATATTCATAGAATCTCTCATGGATCAAGGTTAGTACTCTGTTATGTTTTATCGAGTGAGAATCATAACTCTTAAAGATCCTTAATTGTTTTACATACCTACCTAAATTGGCTCCATACGGAATGGTGTCACCTCAGTCCCCAATGTCTCATAAACAAAACATGCCAACCAAGAGTTGTACAAAATTCTTAAAATCCAACTTGTACGTCTTTTAGACAATTTTATATAATGTCAATTGGCTTTAGGAAAGCAAAACAAAGCCTCTTTACAGCTAAATTCAGTCCTTGAAATTGCTACAGACATTGTGTCATCAACAATATTTGGACTAGGCTCCGTGACAATCAATATCACTCTGTTTCATAAATATTTTCATAGACACAAAGAATGAAAAGGGAGATATACTGAATATCTTTAATTAACTCAAATCAACGTATTCAGTCTCAACCGTTGAATTTGTAATTAATATATCCACGGTGAATTTAGATGGTGGGTACATTCCCTCCATGTTAAAAAATTATAGAAACATGAACCTTATCTTTAAAAGAGCGTCTTCAATTTCTACCATCGAATTTTTAACTAATGTATCACATATCTAACGGTTAATTTTGAGGGTAGGTATTTCACAGAGCTACGCAACTTAAAGGTCGACTGAAATTCCTTTCCTTTCTGAGAAATAATCACTTGTTTGCTGTTGAAATCATGGCATTAGCCGTTGTAGGTGGTGCAATCCTTTCTACTTTCATTGATGTTCTTTTTGACAAACTAGCTTCCCCTGAGCTTGTCAACTTCATCCGGGGAAAAAAGCCTGACAAATTGCTTCAAAAGATGAAGAGCCAGCTGCTTGTGGTTAAAGTCGTGCTTGCTGATGCTGAGCAGAAACAAATCACAAACTCCAATGTCAAAGAATGGCTCGATCTTCTCAATGATCTTGTCTACCAGGCTGATGACTTACTTGATGAAGTTTCTACTAAAGCTGCTACTCAAAAGGAGGTAAGCAATTCCTTTTCTCACCTTTTCAAAAGGAAAAAGATTGTTAATATTAGTAAGTTGGAAGACATTGTTGAAAGATTAGATGATATTTTAAAACAAAAGGATAGTCTCGATTTGAAGGAGATTGCGATGGAAAACAATCAACAATGGAATGCTCAGACAACATCTCTGGAAGGTAGATATGGTATGTACGGTAGGGATAAAGACAAGGAGGCCATAATGAAGTTGGTGTTAGAGGATAACAGTGATGTAGGCATGGGTGGGGTTGGGAAAACAACTTTGGCCCGATCTGTGTATAACGATGGCACATTGAAGGCATGGATTTGTGTTTCTGATATATTTGACATTGTGAAAGTCACAAAAACTATGCTAGAGAAAATTACGCAAAAGCCTTGTAAATTGAGTGATCTAAACTTAATTCAACTTTACTTGCTGGAGAAGCTGAAAGGTAAAAAATTCTTGATTGTCTTGGATGATGTTTGGATCGAGGATTGTGATTGCTGGAGTAGTCTTACAAAACCATTTCTAAGTGGGATTAGGGGGAGCAAAGTTCTCGTGACAACCCGCAACGAAAGTGTAGCGGCTGGAGTCCCTCTTCATACTGTTGAAGTATATCATTTAAAACAATTGTCAGATGAAGATTGTTGGTTGGTGTTTGCAAGCCATGCATTTCCACCCTCAGAAGGCAGTCACAATAGAGAATCTCTAGAAAAGAAAGCACGCAATAAGGGGATTGGAATAATGTACTTGAAAGTGACATTTGGGAACTTCCCGAAACTCAGTGTAAGATTATCCCAGCACTCAGGATTAGTTACAATTATCTCCCTCCACAATTAAAACGATGCTTTGTTTATTGTTCACTGTTCCCCAAGGATTATGAATTTCAAAAAGATAAACTAATATGGCTGAAGATCTTGTAAAACCATCAAGGAAAGGAAAGACTTTAGAAGAGGTTGGTCAGGAGTATTTTGACGATTTGGTTTCAAGATCGTTTTTCCAATGTTCTTGGAATTGGGGTAATCATTTTGTGATGCATGACCTGATGCATGATCTAGCAACCTTCCTTGGTGGGGATTTCTATTTCAGTGCAGATGAACATGGAAAAGAATCCAAAATTGATAGAAAGACTCGCCATTTGTCTTTTACAAGATTAAGTGATCCGGTCTCAGATACCGAAGTTCTTGACAGGGTAAAATTTTCGAGAACTTTCTTACCAACCTATTTTCAGTATTCTCCCTTCAAAAACAGAAAGACACCATGTATTATAGTGTGGATGCTCAAGTACTTGAGGGTTTTATCATTTTCTTGGTTAGAATGTCAGCTTGTTCTGCCGGATTCAATAGGTGAATTGATCCATTTGCGTTATCTAGATCTCACTTCTACAGGTATAGAAACACTGCCAGAGTCATTGTGCAATTCGTATAATTTACAAACTTTGAGGTTGTCTTTTTGCTCTAGGCTGACTAATTGCCTAGTGCAATGCAAAATCTAGTAAACTTGTGTCATCTTGAAATTGGTAAAAGTTCCATAAAAGAGATGCCTAAAAGAATGGGGAAACTAAATCAATTACAGAAATTGGATTTATACATTGTGGGAAAGCATAAAGAGAATAGCATGAAAGAATTGGGAGGATTCCCAAATCTCCATGGCCGGTTTACTATTAAGAAATTAGAGAATGTTACTAATGGTGAAGAAGCATTAGGAGCAGGGATATTGAATAAGAAGTACATTAACACTTTACACTTGCGATGGTCTTTATGTAACGATAGTAACATAGAGTTTCAAATTGAATTAGATGTACTGGGCAAGTTACAACCTCACCAAGACCTGAAATCCCTCAGAATAAATGGTTATAATGGAACAAGATTTCCCATATGGATGGACAATTTATCCTACCGCTACATCAAATCTTTGCATTTAAAAAATTGTAACAATTATTCATTAAAAATTGCAAAAAGCTGGAGAATATCGCTGGAGAAAGGCTGCAAAAACGATGTCACGTAAAGGACCGTCAAATTTGGCCTAAAATCTGCCATGTCCGTGGGATAAAAGTTGACGGTAGATGGATTTAGTGAGGAAGAATGATGAGCAGGTAATTCTCCTTCTTTCACTTACGTAATCACCATATAACCATGACAAACTATTTTTGTCAATGTTGTTTTTCATTTCATTTCATGTTAACTTATTTAATTCTTGAGTTTGATACTTTTAACTGGAATTGCAAGGTTAAACGAAACCTAACTTTTATTTTATTTATATTTTATTTATAGTGATGTCATTTTAATTTAAAAGTACTCACTGCAGAAGTAAGTATAGCACTTTTTGTTATTCATATCAGTTTGTCAGTGTAGTCAGTACCAAGATTTTTCTTAGTATTTTGTAGCGCACACACTGAAAATGCCGCATCCTCTTCAACCGCTAGCCATTTCGAATTCTCTGTTTGACATATGTGAAAGTTTTGTTTTTCTCAACAATTGTAGATAAAGACGGGAGAGGGAGCAATCAAAAAATTGAAGAGAAGAACACTGATCCATGGCTGTGTTATAGCACTGCAAACACTAGAGAAGTATGATACATTATTTATCATTCTCTTCAGTTTTGTCATGACATCTAAAACACGGAAAAAATCGTCACTGTTTTTTGTCCAAATCCTTTAAATGTATAAGGATAATCATATCCAACCATCAACAAAATATTTAAATATAATTTGTAATTTAATCCAATTTAAAAGTAGAAAATGTGTGGTTAGCAATAATACAATATATAGCATTGAAATATCGAATAAATTACTCTTTTTCCTTAACTTGAATTATATTCATGGATAACTATAATCCCGATAATACTACTATGTTTATGTTAATGTTAGTTATTATCCATAATTATATTTAATTAAGAGGTGTTTGAATATGAAATATTATTACTGTAAAGAAAGATCAGTATAAAATTTTGAATGGAGGATCGTGACCTGGTTTTCTTAACAAAGAAAATATTCGTGATTTTTTTTAATGTTTTAATTTAAAAAATAAACTTTGCTACTTGTCAAGTGAGTTTGTAGATTAAAAAGAAGTCATTTTTATGTTATATGTCAACTTAATTTGATTTTTGTATTTATTATTTTTATTCAATTCGGTCGTAACTTTTTATTTTTTAGATTGAACAATATCGTTATTTTTAAACCAGTTCTAAAATTTGTATGAAAACTATAAATATATAATATTAAACAAATATTTAAAATATAAATTTATAAATCGATAAAAATTTATGTACAATTATTTTAAATATAAATTCAAATCAAAAAATAATATTAAAGTTTAATGTAATAAAATATTAATATAAATACATCTAAAATTTTAAAACAAAATTTAAATAAAATTTAATGTAAATATAAATTTAAATAAACTTAATCTTGTGAAAAATATTTAATAAAAAATATCAGTTTTGATAAAAATATCTTTATAATATTTATATAAAAGTTAAATTTGATCTCAATTTAGAAAGAAATAAAATTGTTCAATTTAACAGCAAAATAAGACTGATTTGAATCAAAGTAAAATAAATGGGAGCAAATTGAGGATTTGACAATGACTTAACACGTGTCACAATGCTCACTTAACACATCTTAAAAAAATTAAAAAATTAAAAAAAATTAAAAAAATACTAATTAGAAGGAGACGGGATATGGAGTAACTTTTTTGTGTATGATTATTGATAGGAAGAGTCTACTTATAAATACAACATGTAACCCATAAAGGAAACAAATCAACTAGTTAATACAAATATATTTACATAAAGATTAATAATAAATAAATTATATAAGTATCAATCATATCAATCATATGAGTAATTGTATCAAATCAATAGACGACCATTAATTCATAATGCTCCCCCTAAGGTGTCCATTTATAAGAGAATGTGCCTCGTTAAAACCTTACTAGGAAAAATTCTTTAGGATAAAAACGTAATGAAGGAAAAAGAGTACACCATTTTGTATAATATTGTTCTTTACCTCTTCTATTTCTTCACCCTCATGTAAACTTACATTATTAAGATGACGGAGTCCAATCTTGTGAACCAATTTCTCAAAAGTTCTTCTTGGCAAAGACTTTATAAATAGACCTGCCCGATTTTCACATGAATGAATCTCTTGGATATCTATATCATCCTTTCAATTGAACAATACATTATTGTCTTTATATATGGTTGTTGATTCCATCTTTGTTGGAGATAGCCACAAGTTTCTTGCACATGTTGAATTATAGACTTTAACCAAACATATTCATAACTTTCCAAATAATTATGTATGATTAGATTATGTTGTTGTTTAAGGTTTGTTTCATATACCATCATGAAATCATTGTGCTACCACATGTGAACAAATATTCTGTCTGTGATCAACCATTGTGACATTGTGAAGATATGTAAAATAACATGCATATGCATAACCCATTAGGTCTTATTTTGAATCATTTGGATAAAATAAGCTCATATCTGTAGTACCCTTAGGTAACAAAGTATATGTTTTACTCCAAACCATTTTCTTCTTGTAGTTGAAGAACTATATCTTGCTCAAAAAATTTACAACAAATGCAATATCAGGCCGAGTATAATTAGCAAGACACGTTAGTGTTTCTATGACACTAAGATATGGTACTTCTGGACCAAGAAGATCTTCATCATTTTCTTGAGGTCTAAGAAGAGCCTTTATCAACATCTAACGACCTCACAACTATTAGAGTGCATAATGGACGTGACTTGTCCATTTAGAACATTTAAAGCAAATTAATAATATAAGCCTCTTGATGTATAAAAATACCTTTATTTAAATAGTCAATTTCTAATTTCATGTAAGACTTTGCCCTTCAAAAATCCTTCATCTCAAATTCTTTCTTTAAGCAATCAATTGCCTTTGTGAGCTCATTGGGAGTTCCAACAATGTTTATGTCATCTACATAAACAATTCATTTTCTAATATTTTCATATAAAAACAAGGAAAAAATGATCATTTTTATATCCTTCTTTTAACAAGTATTCAATAAGACAATTATACCACACACGTCTTGATTGCTTTAATCAATAAAAGGTCTTGTTCAATTTTATTGAATAAACCTCTTTAGAATTTCCCTTGTTGGGAAAATTAAATCCTTCAGGGATTTTCATATAAATATCACTCTCAAGAGAATTGTACAAATAAGCTGTAACATCATCCATTAGATGTAAATGCAGACCTTGTTATGCAACTAGGATAATCAAATATTGCAACATTGTTGCATCCAATACCATTGAAAATGTCTTTTCACAAATCAATATCAATAAAACATAAGGTAATTGATTGACTAATTTTGTAAATGAATTATCCTTTGAATTTCTAGTTCACATTCTTTTGTACGAGGATCAAGACGAGATAATGATAATTCATTCCAACCAATATCTTTTTCCAATTGTTTTCTTTCAGTCCCTAATGTTGGAAAAACGTATTCATCAAAGTGACAGTCGAAAAGTCGAACTATAGATAAGTCTCATGTTGGGAGTTCAAAATATTTTATTATTGAAGGAGAATCATATCCAACATATATTCTTAATCATCATCTGAGGATCCATCATAGTCTCTTTTTGGTATGGAAATTGGAACATATACACCACACCCAAAGATTCTTACATGAGAATATTAAGTCACTGACCAAAAACTAAGGGTGGCAAAATGGGCTAGCCCAGCCCATTTTGGCTCGGCCCATTTTTGGCCCGTTGAAAACGGGCAGGGACGGGTGAACCCATTAAGAGAAAAAAGGCCAGAAACTTCAGCCCGTCCCGTCCCGTGACGGGCTAATAGGCCAGCCCGTATGACTTGTGATTTAAAAAAATGGCAACAGTAGAGGGAAAACAGAGCAATAAAGGGAATTGGAAATAGAACAAAAATGCATGCAATGAAGAGTAGTTTCACGAATAAAGCTCCTGAGAAAGTAATTTGAACTAACTAATTTGACTATCCAAGGAAATTACAAATTTCCCCTTACAAGAAACAAAATAAAATCTAAAACAATGTTGAAACAGTGTTGCCTGTATTCTCCTGCGACTCTTTTGGAACAATTGCAATCAGCCTTGTCATTCAAAATTCACATTCCAGTAATCTAATTCCAACCCAACAAATTTGAACTCAATCCAACTTCTGTTAAAAAAAAAGGCAATTCAATAAGTGAGGATGCTTTACAATGAAAAGACAATTCAATAAATTAGAAACAAATACCAAATGTCACTCTGTATCACTTCCAGGATCATTAGAGGCAGCATTGGAACAAGTCTCCTCTACTTTTCTATCTTTGTCATTGTCTTCATCATCTTTAAACAAAATAAAATAAAGAAAAAATTACAATATAAAAAATTTGTATAAGAATAAAAAGGAATTGAAGACATCTATAATATACAATTTACCATCATAAAAACCATGCTTCCAACTAGAAGTACAAATAATTGCCTCCACACTTGTTGACAACAGACAATTTCTATACTTATTAAGAATCTTAGAACCAATGTTGAATGCTGATTCAGATGCGACTGTAGTAATCATGATGCTTAACAAGTCCCTAGTTGAAGTTTACGTTGTTGTAATTCTTAACATGATAAACAAAATAAAAGTATATTAATATGAACAATAATTATTATAAAATTAGAAGAAAGTAAATAACTTACATCAAATAGGTTTGGCTTCATAGAAGATGAGGATAACTGTCGCAATCAAGATCGCAATGGAACGACGAAAATAATTTAAAAAAAATAGAGGAGTCGCTACCATAGTTTATTGCGGAAAACTATAGAAAAACCTTAAAAGAATGGTCTTTAAAACCAAATTTGGATTCGTGAGTCGGTTACGTGAGGAAGGTATTAGCACCCCACAACGCCCGTCTTAAGACGATTCCCTCTTTAATTAAGTGTGCAAAGTAGAATTTGATGCTTAAAATATTTGTTATTCCCCAAAAAATTAAACAAAATCAAAAAACACATACAAAATATTAAAGATTAAAACAAATTATTTTTTTATTTTTTAGGCCCGACGAGGATTGTACCTTGCTCCTACGTATTTCCATTTGGAAAATCATAGATAACGTAGTTCTTTGTAAAAAATTTGTTGTTTGATATTACTATTTTGTTTTTTTTTTTAATTTTCTAGATTTTTATGTATATTTTATTACTATCAAGAGAACCCGAGATTCTACATGATAAAGATTTAGTTATCAAGCAAATTCAAGATTTGACATGATATTTAAGATGATTTTATAATTTTTATTTTTTATTATTATTAATTTTTTAAAAAAGAATTAAAGGCCTATGAAAGAGTGTTTTGATTATCAAGCAAGTCCGCGATTTGACATGGCATTCAATACTTATATAAAAGAAAGATATAATTTTTTTATTTATTAAGATAATTAAAACCTATGAAGGAAACCTTTTTATTTATCAAGATAAAAATAAAGGGAATGAGGTTGAGCACTTCAATGACAAACCCAAAATCATCTAACATGAGAACCCCAAACACATTTAATCATACAACAGTTCAAACGATCATATATTTGATATTATAAGAGAATCATGAAAAGCATTAGGAGTAAAGGGAATTTACCTTACCGTGACCACCTTTTACGCGTGCTCTAGTAATAAAAAGGAGAGAGGTTTTTCGAATTTTTTCTGTGTTTTGCATTAGAGAAATTCTTGTGCTTATATAGACACCTTGGGGTACCACTAAGATCCTAGTCTTTAATTATAACAAAATATATGAGGAAGGAATCGGTCTTGATGAAACATATTATAGCCATTAAATCATTGCATAATATCCACGGTATTAATTATAATTATTAACGAAATATTGCATGTAATTACTAGAATCATATTTTCTGTCACATAAAGATTGCGATCAAATCCTAACATATAATTCATATAATTGATTCTAATTATTATCAGGAACATTTTCTTCTAAATATTAAAATCGTATAATTCTCTAAAGCATTATTATTGGGAATATTTGCTTCTAATTAAAATAATACCTTCCCCGACTGACAACAAAAGAGACACATAAGTGTAAATACAAGATATTTATTCAAATTATTATAAAAAAATGGTTGCTAATATTATACCCTTTTCTAAAAACTAAATTATGTAACATCCTCTTTTTTTTCCTCTAAATTAAAGTTTTGGAAAAACAACAACCAATCATTGATTTGTGTGGACTTTATTAGGCTTGTATTGTGGCCAAGGCTAAGGGATATAAAAGCAATGGATAATGAAGGCTCAAAGTAAATGGTATAAAGGTTATTTAAAACAAGGGTCTTTATCTAAGGTTGCACCTAAAATTCATTTGACTACCTTGGCTCACCACTTTTTTTCACTTTCCAACTCTTGTTTCTCTTTTTTCTTTTTTTGCATAACCAATTTTTTTTGTCTTCCAAACTTTTTTAATCTTTTATTGGTGAATCACAAGTCAAATGAAATAGATGCAAACATCATGTTAACTTTAGTGGAAAGGTGACCCATGTTCAGGGTAATTAAAAAAGAAATTTTAATTTTTTTTATAGGCTCAAAATGGGTAACAAAGGAATATCATTTCAACTCATGATTGTTTTAATTTCAAAAGCTTTAATCCAAAAGGAAAAAAAAAATTCAATCACAGTAGAGGTTGCCCCTACTTTGCCCTTACTTTTTTTGTATTATTTTCTATTTTTTTGTTGTCTAACTTTTTGCCTAGACTGCCATTTTTCAGTCTAGCAGACTTTTCTTCATTTTTTCCTTTTTTTTTTTGCGTTCAAAGACTTACTTCAATTTTAATTCATTTTAAGGCACATGCCCCTTTATGATGATCCTCCATGGAATACAAAGAAAAGGTTTATTGGAGAAAGGTGATGGGAAATGGGATGGGAAAGGAAGTAAATTTGAGCAATTCCATGTACACATATTAGAACAATGTTTCAAAAGCATGCCACTTTTCGTTAAAAAAATATTCAACTAACTGATTTGACCAAAGAATAATTTATTTTCTCCCCTTCTTTTCTTTTCACCTTTCGCAAGATTTCATGAATTTATTAAGAAAAAATGGGAAACAATTAATTTTGAATTTATTATAGTGAAACTTTTTTTCAAGATATGTTGATGCATGTTATGTGTTAAGCAAAATGACATGAAAATGCAAAATCCTACAAATTTGGAAGCTACCTATATACATGTATATATACTCTAACAACATATGGATGCATGTTATACATTATGCAAATCGACATAAAGATGCAAACATGATACATGTTATGTTAAGTTTGGAAACTACCTAGATGCACATGCATGTGAGTGTATGTATGGTATGTACTATGCAAGGTGGCATAAAAAAACAATGGGATGAATATTATGCATTATACATTGTGACATGAATCCAAAGTAGATCCATGCTACGTGTCAAGTGAATGTAAAAATGTTATTTACCTTAAAACTATGTGCATGGTATCATGCATGAATGAAGACAAAATGTGGATGTAATGCATGTATGCGCCTCGAGAGGCCCTTATTGATACGTTGATGCAAATATGACACAATTAAAAATTAACTACTTAATTTTATAAAAAAGAGAATATTAAAAAAAAAATAATGCACGCTCCCTTTGTGTCCTAGAAGGTGTATAAAAAATCTATTTTCTGGTCTATGGGCTTTTATATGATTCTTCCAAGGATAGCTCTAAATTATCTCACAGGTCTCTAGAGCTGAAGTCAACCTCAATACATAATCCACAATGATAGGCGACCTAACAGATGTGGCATGTCAAGAGGAAGCAAACTCTAGATGAAGTCTTCCCAATAGTCAACTAGATCCAAGATCTAGCATAACAATCGTTGGACCTCAACTCCTTACGGCTAACTCAGGCCCGGGTATAGGACCCCAATATTAAAATGAATGCACTAGCCTACCATGTGTAGTGTGTGAAAGGAGCAACCTAAGACTACCCAAACCCACACATGCAAAATAACCATAAAATTCCCAGATAGATATAGCAATTGTCTTCTACCCTAGGGTTCAATAATTTTAACAATATAATCATATGAGGACATTAAAGAGTAAACATGGCATCAAGATAAATAAAGATAGATAAATATACACGAAATAAAACAAAAGACAAGGGGAAAACAAATATATAAAAACAACATATATTTTGCACCCTCAACTAATAGGATCGACTCTCAAAAAAAGTCCCAATGGAGTCGCCATCTGTCGCAACCGAGATCGCGCGGGACGACGAAAATAATATAAAAAAAATAGAGGAGTCGCCACCATAGTTTATTGTGGAAAACTATAGAAAAACCTTAAAAGAATGGTCTTCGAAACCAAATTTGGATTTGGGAGTCGGTTACATGGGGAAGGTATGAGCACCCCACAACGCTCGTCTTAAGACGATTCCCTCTTTAATTAAGTGTGCAAAGTAGAATTTGATGCTTAAAATATTTGTTATTCCCCAAAAAATTAAACAAAATAAAAAAACACATACAAAATATTAAAGATTAAAAAAATTATTCTTTTTATTTTGTGGGCCCGATGAGGATTGTAGCTCGCTCCTACGTATTTCCATTTGGAAAATTGGGGATAACGTAGTTTTTTGTAAAAAATTTGTAGTTTGATATTACTATTTTGTTTTTTTTTTTAGATTTTTATGTATATGTATATTTTATTAATATTAAGAGAACCCGAGATTCTACATGATAAAGATTTAGTTATCAAGCAAATCCTAGATTTGACATGATATTTAAGATGATTTTATAATTTTTATTTTTTATTATTATTAATTTTTTTTAAACGAATTAAAGGCCTATGAAAGAGTGTTTTGATTATCAAGCAAGTCCAGGATTTGACATGGCATTCAATACTTATATAAAAGAAAGATATAATTTTTTTATTTATCAAGATAATTAAAACCTATGAAGGAAACCTTTTTATTTATCAAGATAAAAATAAAGGGAATGAGGTTGAGCACTTCAATGACAAACCCAAAATCATCTAACATGAGAACCCCAAACACATTTAATCATACAACAGTTCAAACGATCATATATTTGATATTATGAGAGAATCATGAAAAGCAAAGGGAATTTACCTTAACGTGACCACCTTTTGCGCGTGCTCTAGTAATAAAAAGGAGAGGGGTTTTTCGAATTTTTTCTCTCTGTCTTGCATTAGAGAAATTCTTGTGCTTATATAGACACCTTAGGGTACCACTAAGATCTTAGTCTTTAATTATAACAAAATATATGAGGAAGGAATTGGTCTTGATGAAACATATTATATCCATTAAATCATTGCATAATATTCACGATATTGATTATAATTATTAACAAAATATTGCATGTAATTACTAGAATCATATTTTCTGTCACATAAAGATTCCTAACATATAATTCATATGATTGATTCTAATTATTACCAAGAACATTTTCTTCTAAATATTAAAATCGTACAATTCTCTAAAAGCATTATTATTGGGAATATTTGTTCTAACTAAAATAATACCTTCCCCGACTGACAACACAAAGAGACACATAAGTGTAAATACAAGATATTTATTCAAATTATTATAAAAAAATGGCTTCTAATATTATACCCTTTTCTAAAAACAGAAATTATGAAACGTCTTCTTCTGTCATATCATGTGGAGAATGTAAATAGCAAATAGTGGGGGTGAAAATATGTAAAACATTTGGGCTCATAAAAAGAGTGTGATAATAAATTAGATTCTCCTTCTCTTGGTTTTTTTCTTTTTTCTCGTGGTAGAATTAAAGTTAAAAAAACCTACCATCAATCAAAACCTATTTTTTTATTTTATTTTATTATTTATTATTATTATATTATATATTATTTTTATTATTATTATTTTTAACCAAACAAATGCATTTACCCAGATGAAATTGGGTGTTGACAACTGCCCCTCTTTACTTAGATTTGACTAGATAATATGAAAATGAAAATTTCATATTATTGTAGTAAAAGATAAGTAAAGATAAAAACACTAATTTCGTTCGGGTTTAAAACAATGAAAAAAAAAACAATTTGACCGTTGCCTCGCAGAGGGTCAATATGCCAAAAGGAAACCTAAACTCGACCATTGCCTCGCAGAGGGCCAAGATACCAAAATAAAACCTGGGCTCGACCATTGCCACGCAGAGGGCCGAGAAAACCTAAGCGAGAGTTGTAGAGCCTCGTTTCTGGTTTTAGTTCGTGCTGCTCGCTCAGGCGACCTGTGTCAGTGTTGAGCGACGGAGACTCTCGCTTAGGCGAGAGTGGCTCGCCTAAGCTAGTCCGCGAGGAAGCCTGTACCATTTTGAGCGCGACTTCTCGTCCAAGCAAGAGGTTTTGAGTTTTGAGCGATGGATACTCTCGACTTGGCGAGAGTGGCTCGCCTAAGCGAGTTCATGAAGTGGTTTGACGCAAATTCTAAGTTTAATTCTCATTCAGGTGATTGCGTGTGTGCCAGGTTCCAAGCTAAGTAGGCTTGGATGTTTTACTACAAACGAGGAGTCTTTGGGAGCTAGACTATGAGTGGGATAGGCTCGTAGGGTTGGACCATGAAAGGGTTAGTTTCGTGGGAGCACAGTAAAGTCCCAAGATCTAGTTCATGCATATGACTCATGAAGGACTATGAGATCAGGGATGGGTAATTTGAAACAATGAAATACCTTAGTGATGTTATTTTGCTTTGGGATGGATGACATATTTATTTCATGTATATATATATATATATATATACATATATATATATATATATATATATGCATAGCTCACCCTATCTGTGTGTGTGGCGATGATCGGTTAACTTGTTATCCGGGAGCAGATGATTTGACAGGTAAGGCAGGAGATGCTTAGAGGCAGAGCGTAGGGGCGACCTAGGGCTTTTGAAAAGATTTTCTTTTAAAGAATTTTGATGTAATTTTTAATTATGTGGAACATTGGTAGATTTTGTAATAAAGAAATTGCGTATATTTGAACTATGTTACAGTTAAAGTTTCGATTTAATTTTCTCGCGTTTTGGGAATATGTGATTATAAATGAGGTTTTATTAATATTATCATGTTTAATTTTATTTTATTTATTCATATGTATTTACTTAAAAGTAATATTCCTTAGGGATGTTACATTGGCTAAGGAAAGATAAGATACTTAAGTTGTCTACTGAGACACACCTCTCTTTCTTGGAAGTCTACTCAACAAGCTTTCAACTTATTTCCTTTTAGAAAACCTCTTTCAAAATTGCCAAATAACTTTTCATATGAAAATAATCAATAGTGTGATTTTCAAATGGATTACAATTACTATCCACATCAATTTAATACTACTTATCTATAAGAAAAATATTGTTAAGAAAGTAGTCAAGAAAACAGAAAGGGAAAAGTAACCCAAAGTCCTCTCCAACCAAACAAGGAATTGATTTCTAACAAATTAGCTCTTATAAAAGCTATACACAAGAGTTGGTCAAATAAAATAATAAAAATATAAGAGGATTAAGATAAACAAAGTAATAAATGAAAGAAATAAATACAATTGAAAAATAAAATAAAAATAGTAGTAAAGAAAATAGGTTGATTCTGGTACTTCTTCAAAATAGGATTCATCAGTGTAAAATAGGATTTTTATACCGGTTAAAAAAGGCTTTTTATACCGGTTCTAGCATCGGTATAGATGCAGGCAGTATAGAAGGTTTGATCTTTCTATATCAATTATATAACAGGTATAAAAAAATTTATTTTTTATACCATTTCTAAAATCGGTATAGAAAGTCCTCTTGGAAAAGGAAAGTTATGTAAGAAGAAACGACTTACTATACCGATTATAGTTCCAACCAGTATAAAAATTACACATTTTACACCAAGTATGACCTTAACCGGTATAAAAAGTGATTTTTTTATTTTTTTATGAAAAATTCGTTTATGCTTCCTACCACATACCAAACTTATATATAATTACCTAAAACTTCCAGAAAACAAATCTCATTCAATCTAATATTTACATGAAATAGAATCTAATGTTTATATGAAATAAAATACTACTCCAAACCGAATTACTATATAAGTCGTAAAACACCTAACATCATCTTATATAAATACTTAAAAGAAACGAAGCTCACTGCTCACGAACTTCCTTAAAGACTCCTTGATCCATTGGAGATGTGTCATTAAAAATCTACATTATGAATATTTGAGTCAACAATCTTTTAGTGATAGAATGATTTATGCTATTGCAATTACCTTATTTCCTTTTAGCCTATGAGCTCCAAAGTATAAAGAATGATTTATGTTAGCAATATTTTGAATTAAATAGTTAAACCTACATATAATATGAATTTACCTGAAAGACAGGATTTAATCGCCTCTCCTTAAAAGCCTGCCATGTGCCTTCATCAAGGAATTGATACTTCTCACAGGGGTTTCTATCACTTAAGGGACCACAGATATAACGACTTGTTAGATCCGTCTTAAAACCCTTCCATCGTTCTCCAGCAAATGAAATCCATTTTGTCCTTAACAAATTACTATTTAGGACATCATATGTGACCTGTACAATAAGAATGAATTACATATAATAAGTATCAGTTATATATTTACGTAATAAATTATATAAGTTAAGATTTTATACTTGGACACTTTGCCAAATCTGGTTCTTTACTGTCTCTGGAACATGGTCCCAATCATCTATAAGAATGAATGACTTGCTCCTACCCATCAAAGCCACATAGCTGGTGAATTTCGTGTTATTATCTCGGAAAGCTTTACCAGTTTACATATCAAACTGGATAGGCAATCTCTAATCTGCGTTGCGACTAACTATTAACTCTCTCAACCTAGTCCCACGCCTACCCTTTTCATAGTTGAAAACATTACACATGATAAACAATTTTACTATTTTCACTGGTTAGGTACATGCAGATTCAACAGAGATACAAGAAAGCTATTGGTTATATGCCTTTTATTTTTTAGGCTTCATCACTAATTGCTGGAAAATTTGGGTACCTGGAAAAGAACAATGCTACTGCAAAATAATGCATGTAATTATTTTCTTAGAATGAAAAATAATCCTATTAAATTTGGTACTAATCATATCACAAAGTAACAACCTAGATAATATTAATTAAAAATATCAATAAGCCAAATAGGTCTAACCTTCTTTCACGTGATAAAGAGAAATGAGATATTTGTAAAGGTATTGTGACAATCAAGTTAATCATGTTAATTTAAAGGTAGGATTTCGTTAAAGGTTTTAGTACTGTTTATTATTATTTTTTTCATAACTATTAATTTCGAAATTTGATTAGAGAATCAATTTTACCTTATCTTTGAATCTCTTCCACCATAAAACTTAAGGTTTTAAAGTTAGGACCAATATATATTTAAGACTTGAATAACCAATTGTGATGACATGAAAGAATAATAAATATTGTAACTTCAATCCATCTCTAATTCCTCTAATTTAGTTATGTGTGATATTGGACTTCAATGATACACTATTAAACCATTAATACATGTTTAGACACTATATCATAAATGCTACATCTTAAGTTGGTGACACTCGAAACATTTATATAAAATGCTATTTAGAATAAAAAATAATCAAGGGAAACAGAAAGGTTCATAAAAGTACATAAAAAGTAAAACAACAATTGCTATCTACATCTCTTATAGTGATTTTTTTTTCTTTAAATCTCTTAAACCAATAACTTGACCTATTTGTATCTATTAAAAACAAATTTGATCATCTAAAGCAAACCAGTGATAATTGGGTTAATGGGTAAAATATAGAATTCAGTTGATGCTTACCTAAAAAATCCTGCAAAGGAAACAAAGTTGTTGAAAAGAATGTATTGAAAGAAAATAATCATAAGCCAAATAGGGAAATCTCCTCATTAATGGAAATTAAATAAATGAATCTGAATCATGAAAACTTCATAATTAAATGGTACATTTAATTAATAGGGATAAGGAAACAAACAATAATTTCAATGAGGAGTTAGTACTCAATAATTGCAATAGTGTAAAATACATTTGCAGTTTCTTTTTTGTGATTATTTTTACCAATATTTATTAGTACTCAATAGTTGCTGGCATGTTAGAATATGTAGAATGTGAATAAATAGTGAACAATAAATAGTGATTATTTGAAGTGAAATGGAAATTAACATAATGTTCAAATTAACATTATTTGAACAATAAAAAGTCTGCTAATAATAAAAAGTCTGCCACAGCCTTCAAAATAAACCCAGTTTTAAAATAGCCTTTAAAACATTTACATAATCCAGCCTTGCCCTCAAGGTTTCACTTCGAATGTTTAGCTTACCATTATTCACCCTCATTTTTTTTGTCTTTAATTGCCAGAAGATAATACCAGGAACTTGAGCTTTAACATTCTGCTGATCCATTAAAGTTGTGCACTAGCTCTAGACCAAACAAATTAACATATCCACACGCACCAAAACATAATCCATTGATCCATTCTCGAGAAACATGCTTCTAATCCATGTGATGTGCATTAATAGCTATTCTCATAAAGATCTAATCACGATGAAAATCTAAAAATGGCTAATGACGCATAAACACACATTAACAAGTTAAAGAACACTAGGATCCAAGAAAAGCAATTTCTCACACATGCCACAGTAGTATTCACATGATCCCCTCTCTTCCTGGATTGAAGAACAATTAGCCCTATAGCCATTGGAAAATCATAAAAGAGAAGTGAATCAACGTTACTAATGATGAAATATTAACTCCTAAACTCTAGCCCCCACTTCCCCCATAATGCCCAAAATTGTAAACAACATATAACAAGTTTATCAAGCGCACATGCCTTTGTTTGAGGGCTTATTTTCTTATTCAATCATCATTACTCGAGGACATATTAAGCAACATAACTTTCCTAAATAGTAGACTGGATCAGCATGATGTTGGATTTAAAAACCTACCTGGTACTACCTTCTGGCACGATGAAAATGGCACATTTCATAAGCAATGCATTAGAAATAGAGGGTGGATGAAATCTCAAAAGATTTGTTCCTGCATACCTTCGACCATTAGACTTTTAAGCTGTAGATTCCAAAATTCAAAACTTTCGCAAATTTTAAGATAAGTAACCCAAATGAAGATGGCCAAAATTACCACAAAGATGTCACCTATGAAGCCAAAACTACAAATAGAAAACAAGTTTCTTCAGATCACTTGAATCTCTTTAATCTCATAGAGAAAGGCATCAGCAAGCATATTAAAGACATGTCCAGGATTAATATGCTAAAAAGTAGAAATGGTGTGGAGGTTGTTCTGAAAATCTTGAACTGCTAAAAACTAAAAGCTGCAGAAAAAGTCAAGGGAAAAATCTCATGAATAAAAATTGAATTTAACATCACAGATCATGCTAGAACTGAACATACGCAATATATAAAAATAGAGGATGGCACAAGGAGCAAATGACCATTCACTTACAAGAAAATTTCCTACAATTAACTATGCGTCAGTCATTCAGGTACCTCCTCCAGCTTTGCCTGCAATAGCAGCCTTCTAGTTGGAAACAGAACAAAAAAAGCAGTCACCACAACAATATAGGACTTTATTGATTTTCTTGTCACTATTAATTAGTAGAAACAGTTTTCAAAGTAATTTTACACTTCTTGGCAATGAAATCCTTCATCCAAAAGAGAGAAACAGTTAGGTTGACGTTTTAAATTGTTCTGTTGTTTTTCATTCTTTTTAACATTTTCCTCACTTACACTAAACTTCGTGTCCTGCACCACCCTTCACTTAGAATCATATTGCCTTAGAATCATGAGTAGTATCCTCTAATTGATTTTTTTCACTACCTAGCCTTTAATCAATATGCATTAGGTATGTTGCAGCTCGGGCATGGTTGAGAAATGAAAGTCAAGGTTATTGGTAATGAGTAACCTATCTTAAAATCTTTGCAGAAACAACCTACCCTAAAATATTTACAGAAACAACCTAACCTAGAAAAAATAGGAAAAAGGGGAATATCAAACATAGCAAAAGCAGCAAACCCAACAAATAATAGGAGAATAGTAATATTGCCTGAACGTGACAGCAATGGAGGTGTGAAACACGAACGTGACAGCAATGGATGTGCGAAACACGAACGTGAACATAGGAGATCAACTCCAATAGAGGAGCGAACGCAAATGATGAAGGAAAGGAAAATGGAGAAGATGATGACAAAACGATGATCGACGAATGCGAATGGCGAACGACGAATGTGAACGGTGAACGACAAATGCGAACGGCGAACGACGAACGGTGAATGACGAACCCAAACGATAAACGCGAACAAACCTCAGCAGCAACAGGCGAACACTGGACGGAAACGATGAGACCCGTGGGGAGTAAATGGAAATGAAAAAAAAGGAAAAGACTGGAAACGTGAAACATCACTGAGAAGTGAGAAGGATAAATGAAAAATAGAATATTCTATTCCTATTGTACTTAGAACAATTATAAAAAGTCTTATTTAATATTCTAAAAATGTTACTGAATCTCTTTTTATACCTATTTTAGATCCAACCGGAATAAAAGAACTCATTTTATTCATAAAATTATTATGGTCTCTCTTTTTTATACTTAATAAATTTGAACAGGTATAATATATAGATATAAAAAACTAATTTTGCACTAGTGATCATTGATTTCAAAAAGATTATTGTTATTGATTTATTTTCTAAGATTTCAAATTAATCAGTGTAACTTCTCAATTAACTTTTAACCAAAGTAAATTCTCAATCAAAAGCAATAAATTTATAGATTAGTCATAGTAAATTTAACCAAAATAACTTCTCAATTAAATATTACTATGCCTAATCATGTCTATTCTTTTACCTCTTATATATAGTAAAAAGCTACTTAACCAAAGTAACTTCTTGATTAATTATAATCAAAGTTTTCACCTTCAATTAAAGTAACTTCTCAATTATTAGCAAAAACTCATTCAATCATATGAAAGTTTCTAAATTTAACCAAAGTAATGTCTAAATTAAAATTTAAAAATCCTGGGACTCATATTATTGTTATGTTATGTAGAATTGACTAGATTAAGAACCAAAAGACATAAATGAAAATAAATCACAACAAGAATCAAAAGAACAAACAAATTTATTTATCTAACCTCGAAATCCAATTAAGAAATTAAAATATAACTATCCTTGAATCTTAGCCTCCACGAAATGCAAAAGTAACATAAAAATAGAAGACGGGGGAGAGAGGAGATGAAATTAGCCCCCTCCTCTAAAGGGTTCCTAAACTCTGATGTTCTGAACTTTCTCTTACTACTTTCCTTTGGTCTCTTTATATAGGATTTAGATTAGGTTTTTTGTTGCTAAAATATCTTGAAAATCTTTAAGATAATCATAAATGTCATTTATCTTTATAATTATAAATATCTAAAAATATTTTGAGAGATATAGCTAGTTTTAAAACTATTTGACAAATATAATTGTTTGATAATTTTTTATATAATTAAATAAATTAATTACTTAAAGATGAATGATAAATTATCAACAACTATAATATTTGCATTAATTTTTTTCAAATCACCGATTTTCAATCCTATTGTCTAAATTTGTAGATAAATCCAAATATATCAATGTTTCCGGTTTAACCCTTTCTTTGACCAAATTTTGAATATTTGACCCATACACCATGCAATGAGGGGCTGACATGTGGCAAGCTTTCTCATTCTCTCAAACTCAGATCACTTCTTTGTTAGGGTTTCCTTTCAGATTTCATGGTGGCTTTGCGATTCAAATATGCATTTGAAATTGTTCTCGCGGTGGCAGTTGCATTTTGAAGTGTTTTTGCGTGGTTGCGTCAAAGTGTGGTTCGAATCTTGTGCAGACCTGCAATGTTAGTTGGTACGCGTTGCTCCATTTCACGTGGACTATAGAGCTTATGGTTATGTTGTTGGGAGGTTAAAGACGCGACTTTGGTGCATTTTGAAGGCTCGTTGATAGCCAAGTGATGGCATAAGGGTGCTGCATGTGGAAATGCATGCTCGTGAATGTGAGAGGATGGAGCATGGTGCATGTGAGGTTCAATGCTGGTTGACTAGGCTTCCGGTTTGTGTGGATGAATGCTCCTAATTAGACAAATTTTTAAAGTGAGGACTGTAATGTGGCATGTTCTAATTAGGGATGTCAAAAAAATTTGTACCCGCGGGTATCTGCGGATAAAACCCGCAACGGGTAGGAAATGGATATTAAATATGGATACCCGCTACCCGCGGGTACGGGTATTTTTAATACCCGCATGTTAACGGGACAGGTACGGGTATCATAGTATCCATAACCGTGGATACCCGTACCCGCTAAATTTTAATTCACAAAAATACCCTCATACATATATATTAGTAAAAAATATTCTAACCTAACTTTTTCTAAGCTGCACATCTTGTCTTGTCTTTTGTCTTCATTCTTCCACCTTCAAGTATTAGTACATTGTCTTCTTCCAGGTACACCCCTTGACATTCTTCTCTTTCCTTTCTTTGCAATTGAGCATATACATCGAATCCTATATAGACAGTGACGTTTATATAAATTATCTAAATATGTATTGGTTTGTTGTTTAGCATGTCCACGGAAAAAATTTCTACTCCCAATGAAGGTGAAGAACAAGTGAAAAATGCCTCTAATGTTGGTGAATCAAATGTAGGGGAATCAAATAATATTCCTGTGAATGAAGGTGATGACTCAACCCAAGTAGAAACTGGAAGTTCATTTCAAACAGAGGATAACATTATTGGAAAAAGACGCACATCAGTTGTATGGAATCACTTTA
>Ga0214542_1005634_pt1 | contig 23615 bp, 8 predicted proteins | sample CNSS1metaG_FD_160096 | JGI IMG/M metagenome (GOLD analysis project Ga0214542, IMG submission 160096) | Root nodule microbial communities from cowpea collected in UCLA plant growth center, Los Angeles, California, USA - CNSS1 | ecosystem: Host-associated > Plants > Roots > Nodule | place: USA...
GACAAAATTGCTACATTTTTACAAAAAATGGGACTAAATTGAGACAAATTAAAATAAAGGGACCAAATTGAGACTAAGGAAATGACACCTGGCATAATACTGACACGTGTCACTGTCACTGCCACGTGGCACGATGACAGCTTGACACGTGACACTTTTTTTTGATTTTTTTAAAAAATTCAAAAAATAATAAAAAATAATAAAAAATTCAAAAAAAAAAATAAATAAATAATTCAAAAAATTGAGGAACTGACACGTGACTCTCTCTAACGGCGTTAACCTTGACTTAACGGAAAGGGCAAACGTGATACGTTTTAACAAAAAAGGGGACCATTTTGAGACTTTTAAAAATTTGGGTACCATTTTAAGATTTTGACTCCAAAATGGGGATCAAAGGCATAATTAAACCAAAAATTATCCTAACCAAACATAAATCATAAAATTTGACTTTATTTTAATTTGATTTTGACTGAATATAAAGTTCTAAATAAAAATCAAATAATAATTTATAGATTGGTTTGTATTACTATATCATGATTAAATCATTTTTAAAATTTATTAAACATTTTATTATAAAGAAACACTTTTCTAAAAAGTTATTTGTGATTTTATGTGTGGGATATGCCATTATCTCTTCTTTAAATGTGTTTTCTTGGTTCGTTCACTATCATCGAAAACTTAATTGAGGTTTCTCACCAGTGATGTGGTAAATTGCTCATGCCAATGTGTTGGTTTATGCATTGAAAATCATACATTTCAGTTTGAATATCTCGAAAGAGATCACAATTAAGAATAAAAAAAACCCACACATGATCTTTGAAAAGCAAATTTGTAATATTTGATGGTAAAAAAAAAAAAAGTCTCTGTTTGAATAATGGTGCAATTTCCATTGGTTGGTCATTGACACAACCTGATTTTCTCTTCAATGAGAAAAGCCTAGTAGTGAGGCTGATCACTGAGCCTTTAACACTGATTAAGAATCAAACGTTGGACTATGTTGTATCTTTTTCCTAAAAAAGAAAGAGTGTGAAGAGAGCATGCGCCACTATATTAATGTCATCAAGGACCTTTCACCACTGACATAAAGGTTAACATACACGTGAATAATCAAATAAATATCACATGGTTTTGTGTGAGTACAAATTGTCTTAGTTATCCATAATGTAGCACTTGGACACACTCTTCGACCAAATAAATAACTCCACTTTGCACCTGGACATGTTCTTGAACCAAGTAAGCACAACATTCACTTGGACACATTTTTGGATCAAATAAATTTCACACATTTAAGATTGTATTTAACTTATATTACACTCTTGTAGTAGAGTGTTGTGAACTTTGATTTGATTTAAATTCTTACTTTGCAGAATGCGAATGTATTTGAGATCAAAGAGCATGGGAGAGTAGTATATGTAAAAATATTCACATAGTGTTATTTCCTGGTTTTCATTAAACAATGGTAGTACAAATTTTTTTTCTCTGATTTTAGAGTTTTCACATTATATTTTTTTGTTGATTGCTTTTATTTTATTTATCTAATAAAGGTAATTGACAGTGGTCATAAGTTTATTTATTTTTTTATTTTGGAGTTTCTACGTTATATTATTGTATTGATTATCTTTTCTATGATGTTTCTGTTCTTCATGATGTTTTTTTCGTCAAAATGGTATCAGAGTTTATGGTTTAGTATGCTATTCTTAGTACATTATGTGGGTGCAGCTTAGTATGATCTTCCACATAAAAAAATATTAACTCCTTATTGTTGAAGAACCATCCTTAGTTGTTGAAATTGCAATATCATTTGCAAATATTGTCAAATATGAGAGGAAACTTGATGGAATGATCAATTTTGTGTGGCAAACTCAAGTCAGTGCTGATACAATTTGGTTTACACAAGACGTTGAAAGGGAAAACTTTTGACATGGAAAAGATGAGTTAAATCCTCATGGCATAATTGTTTTTCCATGAAAAATTATGAGTCTTTGCTAAGAGAAATTATACACAGGCATTGTCTAATATTGATGGAGTGTATGAGATGATTACACACAAGCATTAACTAATATTAATGGAGAGTGTATGGTGATTATACATCAGCATTGGTTAGCATTCACATGTATAGTTAAAGGAAATTTTTGAAATGGTTTAATTCTAAGTAAATACTCTTTATTGGTGATATAGGTAATGGAGATAAAAAAGGTATTTATTTTAACCATGGTGGAGATGATTGAGTCAATGAAAATAATACTTCTTAGAAAGTTCCATATTACTTATTATAAGTAATGGAGTGAGTGATAGTAAATATATAATGAACTTAAAGTCCATAATATTTAAACATTCAATCAAAAACACTTTAAACTTGTTTTTTATTATTTTTTTTTATATTTTTGTAATAGAGTGTTATGAAATTTAGTTTAAATTATTGTTTTGGAGAGTGTGGATATATTTGAGTTCAAAGTTGATGAGATAACAATATTTCTATAATGTTATTTTGCGATTGATATTAGACAATATCATGGTTTTCCCATCAATAGATAACTCCTCTTTGCACCTGGACAGGTTCTTGAACCAAATAAGCGCAGCATTCCCTTGGACACGTTTTTGGACCAAATAAAATTCACATCTTTGTACTTGGACTCATTCTTGGACTAGATAAATAGTTTGCATTTCATACACTCTCAATGTATAACCATGAAACTTAGTTACAATCTAAATGTTTAACCATTGTACCGATTATGAAATTGATTGAAAATAAAAAGGTTGAATGTAACAATATTGTTGAACCAAAAATAAGAGAAAGATATGTAAACACTTTCAATAACACTCTTCTCCGCTTACAGTGATTTGTTGAGCATTTTTCACACGTTTCTTGTAGCATTACTTTGGCTCCAAAGTGTGAATGTATATAATTACAAGAGCTTTTAACAAATATTGTCTGCATGCATTTTTTTTTATTACAGTCCATGTCATGCATATTTTGAATGAAATCTTGGTTGTCTTCTTCCTAAAAACTGATCCATCACACAAAATTTTGTTCCAAAAAGACAGAAGATGTGGCGCACCGAATATCTTTTGATTCGTTGAAGATGCTTCTGGTTCACGGCTCAAGGGATATGAACCTGTGTACACCAGTAGTTTTCTTTTCCCCACAAATATCAAGCTTCTAGAACTTCTTCATTGTTATACAAATCAAATAATGTTAAGCTTATACGGCTTCTGTACAAAGTCTACCGTCTATTGTTACATTCTTGTGACACTGACATAGCCATTTTTTTTTAAGCAAATCTTATTTTATAAATTGAATTTGTGAAATTGAATTTGAGTATTTAGTGAAATCTATGTTTATCGGACATATCATTACACTCACGTCACTCGTCAACATCTAGTTTCACGTATGAAATAATTTTAACTTATCTCTCTTACTAAGCTTCTAATAATTCAAAAATAATTTTAGAGTTAATCAATTTACTCCTAATAAAGCAGTGTCATATTTTTATTTTGATTTCTGTTAATTTCTCGAATTAGTTTAACATTCCCAGTAATCTCCCTGACTAGAGTGAGAGACCTTTCAATGTCTATGATGTAAAAAATAAGTAATTATGGCAATTTGGACTTATTAATTTTAATGGTGGAATCCAGAGGTGAAAGAGAACCACTGTATTTTAGTCGCAGCAGAAAAATTGATGGAATATTCTCCTTCTCCGTTAAACTCTGTATTTGTGAAATCGTAAAAGGAATAAAACTTTCACTATCACTATTGCACAATGATTAAGCCAAAATTTACTTCCTTTTTCTCTCAACTTGGCCTAAATTTTTTAACATTCTTTTTTACATGTATCAGTATCATCTTTTAGAAGCAGCTTTGTTTGAAACACAATGAAACACCAAATCTGAAAGCTTCTTTTAAATTTACATTTAAACTTTTATTTGTCAAGATGAGAGATAAATCCTCAGACTGACTCATCATCATTGATGATTGCAATGTTTTTTTAACGTTATAAGTTAAACATTTTCTGACTTTAATCATGTTGTAGTTTACTCACATAATTATACATATATTTGTAAAATCTGTTTTTTCACCTAAAACAGTTTTCGGGAGATGATGTTTAATAATAAAAATATATGAAACCTTAAGTGAAGTTTTGATTATATGAATAAGAAATTTAACTATGTTATTATTTATTTCATGAAATCATTATTTTTCTAGATTTTTATTTTAATTCTTCCTACATTCTATTTTAATTTTTTGAAAACTTTACACAATTTTATTAGATCTAGTCCAATACAAGGTGGTTGAAAAATATAAAATGTAGCATCTATATTTGCATACCTAAAACTATTAATATTAGTATCAACATTTAAGATATTTAGGACAATCAAATAAAATATATACAAACATTATCTTTAAAATCATCCAAGTAATTAAAAAAATCAAATATGTACAAGAATTGTTTAAAATAGGGTCTAATATGTTTTTTGTCCCTCAAATTTAAATGAATTTTGAAATTAGTCAATCTTCGAAACTTTATACCAATTTAGTTCTTCATTTTTATAAATATGTGAATTTATTTCTTGTTACAAAATTTTGTCAAGTTTATTTAACATTTTAAACGCATTTTGTGATAATATTTGAGTTAACATTGAAGCGAAAATGTGTCAAACGGTGTAAACAATTTAAATACTATCATGAAATGCACTTGATACATCAAATAAACTTAACAAAATTTGGTTTAAATGACTAACTTCACACATTTTTAAAGATGAAGGACTAAATTGGTCAAAAGTTTTTAAGATTGATTAATTCCAAATTTCACTGAAACTTGATGGACAAAAAACATATTTAACCCTTTAAAATATAACATTAAAACAAACTTTAATCAAATTCTTTTCCATAAAATCAATCATTAAATATCATAAAAACCATCAATCAAATGTCCACAAAGCATATCTACAACATCTCACACACATTGATAAAACTGTCATCTCTCTCTCACCCGTGCCTCACAAGGCTTATGACTATGTATAAAGGCTCATGCACCCTGCTATTATTGTTTTTTTTTTCTCACTTTTATCCTTTTTTTTGTTATTGAATTTTTTCTAAAGAACAAGAGAAAACAAAAATATTTTAAATTATAAAAAATACAAAAAATAGAAAAAATCTAAAAAACAAAAAATGTTCTCTTTTGTTTTATTGTGTCTATCCGGTCGCTTGCACCGTGTGACACTCATCTTAAAAAATACCAAAAATAGTTTTATTTCTCTTTTAGTGTCTATCTGATCGCTCGCGTCCGTCGCATGACACATATTTTCAAGTAATTCAAAAGCACCAAAAAATACAAAATTTCAAAACATAAAAATATCAATATTTTCAAACAAAAAAGGTCATTTCTTGTTAAGAACTACGTGATCGTTGATCCTCCACTGTGAGATTCGTAGGAGCAAAGTCATTCCTTGTCAAATTCACCTTAAAAAAATCAAATCATTTTCTCAATTGTTTTCCAAATATCTTTTTAAAAACTACGTGACCCTGATTACTCACTTGATTCCTCACTTTAATTGAGAATATATAGGACCAAGGTCAATCCTTATCAGGTCTAAAAATTAAAAAAATATTTTTGTTTCTTTTTAGTATTATTTATCTCATTATTTTTTGAGAAAAATAATGTTTTGAAAACCACATCAACTTTGCATATTTAATTAAGGATACCGCCTTCGGGCGGGCGCTATAGGTGCTAACATCTTTCCTACACGTAACCGATTCTCGGATCCAAAAGTCTGATTTTTCACAGACTTTCTTTATTTGATGGTTGTCCATAGTTCTCCATAAATAACTATGGCAACGACTTCAAACATCTTTTTAACTCGTTTTTTTTTTGGGTTTGTTATCCCGTCACGATATCGATTGCAACACCCTTTTAAAAATTACTACTATTCTAATTGTTTTGAATACTCTCTCACGATAAATGGAAGAGCTTGATTTAGCCATGTGCTTTCAATCCTTTACATTTATTCTATTATCGTGTTATATTTCAGAGCCATGAATATACTATCCAAATTTTATTGATTTCAATTCACGTGCAAAATGATAACTATCAGAGATGGTCTACATATGTGTCCGTTATAATGTGAAAAGAATTTACTCAACAACTTCTTCTTCTTGTTTTTTTATTATTTTATTTCGTATAAATCTTATGTTTAATTTAGTGAAACTTATTATCCTTTATATATATATATATATATATATATATATATATATGTGTGTGTGTGTGTGTGTATTGTTTATGAAAAATTATGATAATTTTTTGAATAATGCTTACCTTTTATGTTAAAAAATAATTAATTACTATAATAATTATTTAGATATTAATTTGTGGTATTTAAAATATTTTAAAAAATTATAATTAATCTTTAAATTGGTCTTATAAATTATCAAAATTTTGATTGAAAAAAAATTGATATCTAAATTATTTTTTAATTAAAAAAAGAATTTTCTAAACATTTTTTGTTCTTCACGTTTATATTTTTTAAGAGTTTTTTTTAGTGAAATTGATTCCCTTATTTCCTGCTTTTAGACAAAGGTATTTCTAAATCTTTGAATTTATTATCTTTTGACCTGTGTTTAGGGTATTCCTGGTTATTTTAATATTGTTATCTATAATTGTTCACTGATTTAAAATAATTAATGACGAAAAAAGAAATAATTTGACAGAATAATATGTGTTTTATATAGAGTTTGAGAAGTTGGGACCATTGGGCCCTATGACACATTGACACGACCATACAGCTCCACATATGATATGAGATAAAGATTAATGCGCGTGTCACTAAACAACTAAATAGCACAATGAGACTAAACAGCTAAATAGCACATGGTTTTGTGACAGTACCAAATCTTGTACCAAATTCATAACCTGTCAAAAAAATTCAATTGAAAAGACTAATAGAGTATTTTAAATAATACATTTTTAATGCGCTCTCTTAATATATTATTATTTATTATTATTAAACAAACCTAAAAGAGTTATACAGTTTTTGTTTTCTAATTTATATTTTAAAATTTATTTATAGAAAAAGTGTTGTTTCTTAGTATATTAATTTCTCTTTTATATTTAGTATTATTATGTTGTTTTATCCGTCACTATTTTTGTCATGTGCCTACTTTTTCCACTTACCTCTAAGTTAATAGTTGAATTGGTAGATAACTGATTATGATCAACCTTAAAAGACCAAAGAAAACTTCAACGCCTAATCGTACTAATTTGGTTGAAAATACTTCACCCTTTACCCAGCATAATAATCGATGATAGGTTTTACATTCAATACATAATAACATATAATTTGTCAAAGACATTATCAGTGACACTCTTATCCCCTTATGCAAGACGGAGTAATAAATATTGCCCATTTTGAACGAAAACTTGCTTGTCTTATTCTAACATTTTTAATAATTCATATGTGGCTCTCCATGACTTGAGTTTTCGATTTCTTAATATGTGAACCATGTAATTACAGGCAGCTCGAAAGGTCAATTCTTTGAGTTTTGAGGACAACAACAGTGTTTACGGTAAGTAAACAATTTCCAGTTATACCACCAAAACAAAATCGAAGTAATATTATTCAAAATTTCATAACACAAATAAAAAATAACTAATATTATCTTAAATTAATTGAAATTATAGCCATAAAATAATCTTTTTTATATCTATGGGTTTACTCGTTGGTTGGAACAACCGACATAGAAAAGTCAGAGGGACAATAAAGCAACCAGGATAGTGATCTCGCCGATTTGACGATCATTAGTATCTAATATGTGATAAGTGTTGACGAGGCTGAACACAATTTCGTTTGAGTTTGCATTGGATTAAGTTGGAACTTATAAAAAAAATATCCAAAATCAATTACATTAAATTGTTGATTCACGTCAAATTTAAAATTTCTAGTTCCCAAAAAAAAAAAATTATACTGCTAAATGGTTTTTTTATCTTCTCATAATTTGACTTCAAAGTTCAAGTATACGTGTTAGAACGTCTCTCTAAATACATGCTGAAATTGTTTGATTCAAGTTGAGTCATTAATTTGGGACATATCCATTCCCAGAACCAATGTGAAGTTACTCTTTTTCGTAAGGTCAAAATTTTTTTTTTCTTTTTTTTTCTTTTAGAGTAGCATCATATTCCAATTCTTATTTTAAGTAAATCATTTTCCTCAAAGAATCTTACTAAAGTTTCTTAATGACCTTGCGATATACTTTTTTTTTTTCAATTATTCAAATTAGTTTTTAATTCCACTATTTTTTCTTCAGAAGTAGTGTCCCGTGCAATCCAGGCATTTTCTTTGTCATTCCACCGTTACTTTCTAATAGTTGCTTTCAAGGTTGCTTTTTACTTAACAGTTGCGTTAAAAGTGCTCTTGGCTCATCATTCTCAATTTTGAAATTTATTTATTTCAATTCACAAGAAATTAGTTGTGTACGAGATTGCTTGGCACGTAACCATTACAAGTATAATCGCAATATTGGTAATGATTTAAAACCACCTTTTTTTTATAATAATACAATAAAAGACGGGGACTTGGTTTTGAAATTGTTGAAGTTAAACCTAGAAATCGAAGAAGGGTGAAATAGCAATTAGCGTTGATATTGAAAATATGGGAAAAGCAAGGTGTGATGGACGGTGATAAGCGCTCGGGAGCAATGACGATCTAACGGGTAACAGATCGATGTAGCAAGGCACCGACAGGTTATGTGTAATTTAAAAGGCGAGAGTTTATCCGAAGCATAATTGTAGGATTCTAAAGCGGTGTGGTGGCGCCTGGCCCCTGGACCCCCGAAGGGACATTATTGTAAATGTGGATATTATTTTTTGTTAGCATTAATAATTGACGTAGAAGGGTGAAACGCGTAGCCACATTGTGTGATGGAAAGGATAAACGATCGGAGTTTTGGCGAATGAAATTGGTTTGTCTTTTTCTTACCTAAAGAGATGGATGTTCTTTGGCATTATAAGGAGGAGTGAGTCATCAGTCTCACATGCCTATTACGTTTGTTTATTAAGAGAGAGAAGAAGTGAAGATAAGCACGAGGTGTGTCATCTAGTCAGCTACTACCAAAAAAGTTCACACACCACTATTCTTTTCTTCCTTTTTTAATTCCCACCCTTCTCTTATCCCACCCAAACACAACCCAAACCCCAAACCCAACAACAACAACAACAACTATATTTCAACAAGCCGCGGCGACTCAACACCGATACTCTCAAACCTATTTTTCAACTACCAACTGCTCTCACTCTCAACTCTCACCTCTCTCTCTCTCTCTGCCATGGCTTCCTCTTCCCTCCTTCTCCCGCTCTCTCTCACCCTTCTCTGCCTTCTCTCTGCTCCCTCTTCTGCCTACAAGTCTTCTCTCACCCTCCCCGTTACCAAAGACCACTCCACGCACCAGTACTTAACCACCCTTTCTTATGGCACCCCTGTTGAGGCGGCAAATTTTGTGCTTGATCTCGGTGGCTCCTCCCTCTGGGTTGATTGTGCTTCCCGGGCCGCCCCATCTGCATCTCTCGCCACCATCTTCCACCGCTCAGTTCGCTGCCTCACTGCCAAAGGTCCTGAAATCGAGACCCACAGGTGGCTCTCCAGCCTCGCTAACCCTGTGGATCAAGACCAGGCGTGTCAGATTCCTGCCGAGAACACCATCACTGGGAAAAGGGTCGGCGAGGGAGAGCTTGTGGAAGACCTCTTTGAACCCTCTCAGCAGCTTCTCTTCACCTGCGCACCCACCCTTCTCCTCAACGGTTTGGCCACCGGGGCTAAAGGCATGGTGGGTCTCGACAGATCTCGCACCTCTTTCTCGTCTCAGGTTTTTCACTCCCTCGGAACCCAGAGAAAAATCAGTCTCTGCCTCTCCCCGTCTTCTGGGGTTCTTCAATTTGGGAACATGGCCCAGGGCTCCGAAATCCTCAGATCTCTCACCTTTACCCCTCTGCTCACCAACCCAGACCAGAACCACCCTTCCATCAACGTTAATTCCGTCAAAATCAACGGAAAGAAGGTTTCTTTCGACGCTCCGTTGGGTGGGGGGGCTCAGCTGAGCACGGTGGTGCCCTACACCACGCTCCAGACCTCAATCTACGCTAATTTCGAGAGCGCGTATTTGAAAGCTGCTTCGGTTTTGAACATGACCAGAGTGAGTCCCGTTTCCCCCTTTGGACTCTGTTTTTCGTCCCACGGCGTTGGAAGCTCCCAAGTGGGACCCAACGTGCCGGTCATCGATCTGGTGTTGCAGAGCGAGATGGTTAAGTGGAGTATATACGGGAGAAACTCGATGGTGCAGGTGAGCGAGGATGTTATGTGCCTAGGGTTTGTGGATGGAGGCGAGAACCCTAGAAATCCCATTGTGATTGGAGGGTACCAATTGGAAGATGTGTTGGTTCAGTTTGATTTCGATACTTCAATGGTGGGATTTAGTCCTTCGCTCCTGACGAAGCACGCGAGTTGCTCTGATTTCAAATCTGGATCTTCTGCACAACCGATTTCAGTTTAACCATAGTTGTTGTGATAATAGTTTATTATCCATACGTTATAGTTTTCTTAGATTAAGATGAGTTTTGAGGAGTTTAACAGGTTCTGTAATAACCCTTTTCCTTTTACTCCCCTGCGGTATGTGTATACACTGCTTATGTGCCTATGTATGGCGATGGCATTTTTGGTTATATGTTTCTTATATTTTAAATTGAAATACTTCTTCTCCAGCATATGGTTGGTTGACTGTGCTGATTTTGAATTAACGTGTTTGATTGATAAGAAAAGCATTTTTAATTGTGGAATGTTGATAGTGCGAAAAGCATATCCGATATATAAGGCAAAGTAAAGATACAAAAACAGCTCATAGCACACAGTTTTGTTCTCCCAAGTAAGCTGAAAAACAAAAAAAGATGTGGCGCACAGAATAGAATATCCTTTTATTCCTTCAAGATGCCGTCTTCAGCACTGCTACAATTGCACACTCAACGTTTTATTTTCTCCCTTTCCCACCACATTAAGCTTCTGGAACCATTTTTCTCTGATTTTTCACAGTCAATTCAAATAATCTTAAGGGAGCAGGTCTACAAAGTACAGCCACTCTGCTACATAATCCGTGGCATAGACTTTTGTGCATTTTAAGCTTCATTGTCCAGTTTTTAAATTATTTTAATGTAGACTTAAGTTAAGTTTAGATATAATTACAGAATTTGATTCATTCTTGCATCTAGTAATTCTATTTTTGAATAAAGTCGAAATGAAACAAAAGTTTGCCGACGTTTGCACTGGCAGTGGCAGTAGAAGCTAACACAGGTACATATGGATAGGGTATCCGTGGTTAGTAATTTTAATTCCCGTTTCCATATCTGTTCTACGTCTATATAAATTTAATAAATCAATTATAGAATTCTACTTAAATAAAAGGGTATAATGTTTTTTATGTATATTTACTAATTTGTTTAATACTTTTTATGAAAATCGAATCTATAAATCTAACATATGTTTATTTATTTAACGACAAACAGACTTTATATATATAATATAATATAGATAAATATGTTATTATATTTTAAAAAGTTTGAAATTATTTCTTTAATTTACGTTTATTAGTTATACAAATTAAAAAAAGTATGTAAATATATGGTATAAACGCATTAAAATTTATTATTTTCAATTAATTTATTTATATTTAAGATTTCAATCTTGGGTTATTTCTGCGAAGACATCTTCATTAAGAAAAATATATAAGATATAGATATATACAGTTACCATTTTTAAAAAATAAGTCCATTATTTTTTTCCATAACTTGGAATATAAGATTTTTTTTTTATTGGGTTCATTAAGAAAAAATTTCACAATCCAAGAACTGTTTTTCACCTAGAAGTGTGAGAAACAGTGAAAGTGAAGGTGATTGGACAGGTGAGAAAGAGAAAGGGAAGGATGAAGTTGATGAAGAACTTCAAACGAGTTCTTAATAGAGAAAAAAGAGGATAGAGTTTTTACTACTTTAAGTCACCAAATTCGATTCACAAAAAGATACCAAAAGAATATTTTTTCTTTTTACTTGGAGATGCTCTAGTTTATTTTTCTTAGTTTAAATGATCAATGAAACATATTTATGAAAAATAATAACAAAAATATACAAAAATTTTAATGTATAAAAGTTGAAGAAACTGTAAACACGCCTAAAAAAAAGAATATCATATATTAACACAATTTAAATATTATGTTATGCATAAGAACAAAAAAAATTATTTCTACATTTTCATTGTTTCATAAATGTAATTTTTTAATTTAAAAGCTAAATAAAATTATACTTTTATTATTAAATTGATTTAACATAACATCAAAATATCCAAAGGTGATATTAAAATATAGTCTTAATATTTTATTATATATATATATATATATATATATATATATATATATATATATATATATATATATATATATATTTATTTATATATATATATGTACAAGGATTGATACTCCGTTATCCATATTCATTATTTACTATTTCTGCTATAACTATAGGTTCAGCAGACAATTTGTGGTGCTAGTTATATCCTAGCATATTCCATTTCTGTTGGTCACACTAGAAAAAAGAATTATACATAAAAAATCAGAAAGAGTATTAAAACTTAGAGTTATGATATGTTAACAAAGTATTTTTAACAAAGTTTTGACAAACTTTCCTATTTAGGTAAAAAACTATTATTTAATTATTTTATTTTAATTAAAAAATAAAAAATTAATCAACTTTAATTCTACTTTTAGAAACTTTGTTAACTTTGTCAAAATTTTGTTTGTCAAAAGATAATTTCCCTGAAACTTATGAAACTGGTGAATGATTCTTTTGAAGGTTTTCTACAGTGAGGGTTTGGATGTGTACCATGCGAGATTCTTGTGATTTTAATACCACCTTGTGTCGACACGTATAGAAATGGAAGTTCAGTACAAATTACTGCAACGTTATCTTGTAAGATATGCTAATTGTACGAAGTAGATGTTGCCAAATATGATTGGGTGTGTGAGTATAAAGTTAAAGAAATAAAAGAGTAAAGTAATGGAGAGGTGTGAAATAGCGAGGAAAATAGGGAAATGGATATGATAGAATAGAATTGTAGTTTTTTGACACGTTGATAAGGGATAGCGATGAATGGGACAAGGCGTTGTTGATAAGGGTGTGGAAAATAGGGAATGAGTCACCGAGAAAAGCATCATCGTACGGAACAGTTTGGTTTCACGTTTTCGTGTACTCACTTTACATTACACACGCCACTTAATGAACTTCGTGGTGTGTTAGGTAATGTCCCAATTCTATTGCTTCATCGCTTCATCGCATCGCATTATCGTATATGTTTTGCAACAAACTCGGGTCATAGTGTTTTTTTTTTTTTTTCATTTTTTGGGTAAACATAACATGAAAATCAGACGGGGAGCTTCCAGAGAAAAAAAAATCTGGACAGGTTCGCATGAGTTTTAACTTGATAAAAAAATTGTTATAATTTACCAAACTTATTAGAGATCTACAATTGATACAGAGAAAGAAACGTAAAAGGAACAGCGATATATGTGGTTGGGTATAAATGAAAGCTGATTTTCAAACATTGTTGTTTTAACACGTTATGTAGATTTGTAGAATCAAGGGTCTGATAAATGTGTGGAAAATGGGACGTGCCTTGTTGTGTATTTGGTTTGTTGTGTAGCTGCGTGAGTTTTTGGTGTTGAACTAAAAAGGGAATTGTTTTCCTTTAAAGGAATTTTTACTCTTCACCACTTGCAACTCCTTATCAACCCTCCATTTTATTACATGGAAATGCTAACTCACCCAACCCTGGTTCTTTCTTAACTAACTATAGTTGGTATTTCAACAGTGGCTTTTTTTCCAAGTCCGGTAGCAATTATTGGCAGTTTTGTGTGTGATGTTTAATTAACAAAATGGATGTTTTGACAACGCAATGATGTTTTAATGCTTATGAATGAATTAATCAGAAGTTGAACCAAATCAAAGGTATTCATGAATAATCCTCTTGAAGACACATTGGAGTTTTGCTTTGTTGATGCTTTCTCCTGTGTAAGCTTTCGCATAGGGTGTGCTTAAGTGGAGATTCATGCTAGATTTTTCAATGGGAATTATGGGACAGATTTATAACCAATAATATATATATATATATATATATATATATATATATATATATATTTATATATATATATATATATATATATATGACATTGGTCAACACTATTTTTATCTCAATATTTTAAAATAATCGTGTTATAGGTCTTTATTTTTATATACTATTTAATTTTGTTTTTTCTATTTAACATGAAACTCTTGATTCACACTTGAATTATTTTCACCATGACCTTTCTCACATGGATAATATTTTTTTACTTTTAGAAAATGATCGAAATATTTTTACTATATTGTACAAAAACTAATAGATATGAATTGGTCTAGACTCGGAAGTTGTAACTGAATCAATAAAAGAATTGAGAAAACACATTTTTTTTTTTATCACAAAGGAGTTACGTGGGTGTTTTAACCCATGTACACTGTCTACAGTGACGATACCCCAGTGCATTTGTTAAATGATGAAAAGCTAATGGTAAAATTTAATATATTTTTCTTAAATAATCATAGTGCATTTGCTTTGGGTCTAACCAACATTAGGCCCAGCCACTAACGGGCTTGGTTTGAAGCCTCGTTTTGGGGCTTCTCCCTGCACCCCCAAGTCTTTTTCAGTACCCCAATAATTATCATTTTATCCCTAATTAATTTTTACTTGGTAGGCGGGTGAAAGCAGTAAATGATATTTACTGCGAACAACCATGCTTTCATTTTTTTTTTGCTTTTATCTGTGCACACAGCTTTGCACCCCCAAATATTTTGACATTCGTTTCTTCTCTCTGTTTTCTCCACAGTGTCAATGCTTCTTGTGCTTCAAGGTGGCAGTGGTCCCTGTGCCTCTATGCTTATTCAAGCTCGTCCTCTTGGCTTCCAGTTGTCCTTGAAGTTGGTCCAATCTTTATGCACCCCGCTGTTTCATTATTTTTATTTTTGAAAGTTGTGCTCTTCTCTTCCAAGTTAGTCTGCTTCCATTTTAATCATAATGAATATTTGCAATTTGATTTGAATGTTGGAACGTTGTTTGTTAAGATACGTGTAAATTTTTTTTCTTCTGTGAAACGGATGTCGAGATCCGTTTTAGAAAAGTATGAAACGGATCTCGACATCCGTTTCATTAATTTTTTTGTTTTTTAATGAAACAGATGTTGATATTCGTTTCACATTTTTCTGAAACGGACCACAATATCCGTTTCGTTATTTTTTTTTTCCTTTTTTTACGAAACGGATGTCGAAATCCGTTTTGGAAAAATGTGAAACGGATTTTCACATCCGTTTTATTAAAAACAAAAAATGTTAATGAAACGGATTTCAACCTCCATTTTTTTTTAAGTTTGATAAACGTTTTCATCAATGGTTCGTTCATGGTGGCTTGATGGAGGCGCATTGAAGGTTTCGTTGTAGGTGTGCTAACTGACGGGTGGTGGCGCGGTATCGTTTCCGGCGTGGCTGCGGTGCAGATGAACAGGTGCGTTGTTGATGAAGGTTCTGGCGTTGGTTGAACGTTGAACGTTGAACGTCGCAGGTGCAGGTTTCGCTGCTACAGCTCCGTGGTGGTTCGAAGGTGCTGCTCATGAATGTGTTGCAGTGTGGCTCCATTCTGCAAACGATGGTCGTCTTTAGGCGCGGTGGTGGCTCACGGTGGTGCACGATGTTGAACGCTGCAGGTGCGTTGCTGGTTGCCTTGCGAGGTGGAGAGATCCATTTCCATCCCTCTGCATCCCACAACCACCAATCATTGCGCCCCACGTCACCACATTCTTTTCCCCCATCGAATCAAACACCATCCTCGCAGACAAGGCATGAACAGAACAACCAAGCTGAAGCGCGCCAAGGGAATGATACTTCTCTCAAAGGTAGAACTAATGGAACCTCTGCTACCACTACACAAAACAGGACCATGAAAAACAGACACGGGACTCTGATCCCTTTTCCATGAAGACCCACCAAACTTACTCAGAGAATTTGAGAAGGCTAGGTTGCTACTCAAAAGGGTCACTCAGACAAATCCGAAGCACCCTCCAGGCTGGATTGTTGTCGCAAGGTTGGAGGAGTTGGCAGGGAAGCTTCAGGCAGCTAGGCAGTTGATACAAAAAGGGTGCAAGGAGTGTCCCAAGAACGGGGATGTGTGGTTGGAGCACATTCCTGATTCGGTTAGGCTGTGGAAGGTCGTTGCGAAGCTTGCTAATGAGGAGGATGCTAGGCTTTTGCTTCACAGGGTCGTGGAGTGTTGTCCTTTGCATGTTGAACTGTGGCTTACGCTTGCGAGGTTGATGATTTAGGTGTTCCACAAGATTACAGGCATATGGATGGTTTTGGAGTTAACACTTATACCCTGGTCAACAAGGCTGGGAAAGCAGTGTATGTGAAATTTCACTGGAAGATCGTGAGTGGTGTGAAGTGTCTGTGAGGAAGAGGCCATTAAGGTGGGAGGAGCCAACCATAGCCATGCCATTCAAGACCTTCATGATTCGAATGCACACTCATATCTTTCTCGTCATATACAAAGTTATATTTTTTTAGTTATTTCTTAAAATAATTTGTATTTTGAAAAAAAACTCTTAAAACTATTTATAACTTGAATTCAAATAGTTATTTGAAGGCATCAAAGAGAGAGAGAGAAATATTAAGTGATGAAAGTAATATAATAAAAATATCATAAAGAAATATTGTTGCTTCTAAAAGATGTATTGTTGCCTCTTCTAAAAAATAAAGCATTGCATTAATCGGATGTTATGTTGTTTAGAGCATCTTTAGTACACCTGTTTAACTGCCTTGCATCTTTAGTATTTCATGTAGATTTTTTTTATATTTGACATGCGCAATTGGTGAGTTAAATGACCTTTACTTTGGGACTTCGTAGGTTACCCTCAAACCTATATAATCAAGTTCCATTTAATTCAAAATTTAATTAGTTATCCATTATTTAATGAATTAAGTTATTTTTATGCAAATGGTTACTAAAAAATCTTAATATATATTTGCGAACGTGTACTAACATGTTTAATCAAAGAATTTACTGTTTGCAAAAATTAAAATTGTTTAAATTGAGTTACACATACATGTTTTTTCACAATACAAATTTATGTTATGTAGATGCAAATTCAGCGAATTCCAAGAGAAGCATTTGATCATATACATATTCTGAATCCCATCATTGTGTCCCCAAATAAGCATTCTTTTAGATTTAGATAAAAATAAATAAAAAACAAGAAAAAAAAATTTCTAAAAAAAAAAACAAGCCAGAACAACCTTCACCCCCTGATTCAAAAAACCAAAAACACGTTTCAAATTCCAATCAGAGATAAAAAAAAATGACAGTAATCCTAGGATAACAATAAAAAAAATGCTAGCTCACAGGAATGCTCTGTAAAACCCTAGTGACATTAGGCGACGCAGCCTTCCCTTCGACGAAGAGGAGGAAGCTGGAGACTCCTATGACCTTGTGGTAAAAGATCCACGGCAGCGTCTGCTCCAGCCCCGCGGAGGTGTTGGTGGTGACAACGAATTCCAAACATTAAAAGAGTCAACAAGGGAGAATCAGAAATCCGAAATTCTCAAAAGAACGATGATAATGATGACGGTAGTGGTAACACAAAGGGTTTAAGATAGGGTAGGGGACCTTGGGCAAGAGGTGGGGGGAGAAATCAAAGTTCCAGTCGCGGAAGTAGGGGAAAGAGGGGTTGAGAGATCGGGAGAGAGGGTTGGAACAAAAAAAGCTAAACAATTTAAGAAACGGATGTGGAAATCCGTTTTGTAAAAAAAAAGCCAAAAAATAACGAAACGGATAACAAGATCCGTTTCAAAAAAGTATGAAACAGATTCTAGAATTCGTTTCATAAAGTTTCCATGTCTTTTTTTTATGAAACGGAATTTGGAATCCGTTTCATACTTTTCTGAAACGGAATACGAATTCCATTTCACAAATTTTTAAATTTTTTTTTAGAAACGGAATTCGTGATCCGTTTCAGGAAAGTATGAAACGGATTCCAAAATTCGTTTCATAAAGTTTCATGTTTTTTTTCCAAACGGATTTTGGGATCCGTTGCATACATTTCTGAAACGGATCACGTATTCCGTTTCTGAAATTTTTTATGCAGTTTTTAAATTTTTAAATGAAGGGTTCTTACGTGTTATTAATCCTAATCTTTTGTTTATGTGCGTGTTGATTGTGGATTTAGTGTGTTGATATTGAATGTGGATTTAGTGTGTTGGTGAGTGAGTGCAGTGGTGTGTGTGAGTGTATCTTTTAAGTGTGTTTTTTAGGTCAAAGAATCTTTGGGGATGCAGAGATTCGTTGGGTGTGCAGGGGTGCAGTGCAGGTAAGAATTTTTTTACTGTTTTTTCTCTTTCTTGATTTAACTTTTAACTTGGGCAAAATTGGAAATAAAAAAATATTTGGAGGTACAGAAGAAATGCTTTGGGGTGCAGGAGAAGCCCCCCTCGTTTTCAACATTGGAACTTTTGTTTTTTGTTTGTATTGGGGTGTGGTTTGGAGTTTGGTGCATGTGAAAAAGATGATAAGCAACAAACTGAGAAAAGGGCAATGCAGAAAAGAATGAAGTGAAGACATTTTGAAGAAGAACAGTTTTGAAGATATGATTTTGCTTTTGCATAAAATCCAAATTTAAATGATAGTAAATGGTATGTTCTTGTTTTGTAGCAAGGCCTAGGGCCCATTGCATTTACGCAAACACATGAGCATGTTATTAATTAGTGGTGCTTCGTCAAAGAGGATGGCTCAATGGTGTCAATGCTCAACTTGGGCTGGCCATAATAATTTCGTATGGGTCAGGCAATTATTGTTTTGGTTTTTCATTCTTCATCTATTCTACCCAAATTCCAACTTTCTGATTAATGGAACTTGCGATTTCTTGTAAAGAAACTTGGACAACATTATATTCAAAAAATAAAAAAGAAGAGAAGACAGAGAGATTTTTATTTTTTTTACGGGAATGGTGTAATTTGAATGTGAAAATGTATAATTTTTAAAAATATTATGGATTTCATGAGAAGAATGGAATTGTCCGATTAAAGTACAATTTTTTGTGTATTATAATATGATTGTAGGTTTAATTGATTTTTTTTCTTTTAATTTTCGAAAGTGAAGTCGTGGGAATATGGTACAAATTCAGTAGATATTAATTTTAGAGAAAGTTGTCAATGTTTGGCACGATTTCAGATCAGATCAATGAAAAAGTTATTCTAACTTGTGACGACTTTAATTCAAGAGTAACTTTCACAAAAGTTGTGTAATAGTGACAATAAATCTCTCTGAATGCATGAACAAGAAGAAATAAGTGATGTGAATGTGGTTAAAAGACATAACAAGAAGAAACAAAAATATATTTTTCACAAAATTATTTTGTCGTCGGAATCGCAAAACACTTATTTCTCTATTCACCTTTTGTTCATTCTCAAAAGTATAGTACCCATTTATGGTCATTTATTATATGGAAACAGAGGCATGATCCAGATGACACCAACCTATACTAAAAAAATTATATTTCTGTCGATTTTATTTTAAAACACTTTCTTAAAAAATATTTATAAATTTTGTTAAAAAACAAAAATTACTACCAATTCTTTTTTGCAAAATATTTTTCACAATAAATTTTGTAAAAAATACTTACAAATTTTATAATTTTATAATTACCCACGAAAGAATTACTTAGGAATCCAAGTGTGAGTTTAAGTCCCACATTGACCAGAATTGAGAAAGTAAAGCACCATATAAGGATAAAGACCCATAAACCCATTGTCTTAAGGTTTTGGGTTTAGAGTGGTGTCAGTGTCTTATGTAATTAGGCTCAGATCTCATTGGTGTTGTTCTCTCCAGTGAAACCCCCTCTGTAAAACCTGACACTATCAATTAAGATTTTTAAAAAAAAAATTCATCCAAATTTTTTTAATAAATTTGTAAAAAAAATCTCGTGTAATATAACAATTTTTAGTAGTATCAGGTGGTATGACTTAGACTATATTTTTTTAAAAGAATTCTTATCGAGTCATCTAATAATTAACCAATAATATTTTACTATTTGCCGTTAAAAATATAATATTAATAAAAATATAATTTAAATATTTTTAGTTCTTATATGCAATATCATTTATTTAAAAATTTTGAGATGTAATATTTAAGATGCAACTAATAACTTATTCTTACCCCTTTCAATTATTATAAATGTATTATTTTTACTTTAAGAGAATAATACGAGGAAAACGGAAATGATAACAAAAGAATGAGCCGATACGATTTTCTTATAATACTAAAACGTGAGAAAAAATTATTATTAATGAACTTTAAATCATTCATGACATACACCGAAATAAAACATTTTAATATATTACATAATTTAGAAAGTTCTACAGCTTCAAGTAGATGGCACATAGGAAACACCACAGCATGTTTCTGTTTACAAACTACAAAGCAAACAAATGTTATATTATTCTTCCCAAAATCAAAAAGCGAGAATCTATGACACGTTCTTCAACTTGTCATAAGTGCATGTGATTCAAGAGTGGGAGCACGTGGCATTGTGGAGCAAAAGCGATGAACTGAAGCTCAATTTAGAGGAAGCCACATCAAACACCAAATGGTTGTCCTGCAACTGATATCCACCGATAACAATCGAAGCTTTCACAGCCGACATTCGAGGCTCCGTCCCTCCATCAACAAACGCCAGACATGCAACATTTTTCTTGGCCATAACCATGGAATTGGCTCCATGAATACTCCACTGCACTCCCCCTTGCAGCACTAGATCAATAGTTGGCACAACAAGTCCTGTTGCAGAATTACCAATGCTGGTTGAATCAAAACATGCCTCAAATGGTGCTACTGCTACAACTTTCTTTAATCTTCTGTCCGACGCTTTCTTGAGGAAATCTCGAATGAAAGGCTTGTAGACAGAGGTTTGTAATTCAGTGAAAGGACTCATGGTACTGATCTTGGTGCCGCCATTTCCCTTGTTATCAATAGACAAAAGGGAAGGCTTGAGGTTCACAACATGGCCGTCAATCTTAACAGCTTTGACGTCAATGAAGTATTCGTTGGAGGCAACACCTTTCTCAGAAATAGGACCAGTGGAAATGGGGTTAACAATTAGAGGGGTGGTGTGGAGAAACTTGGATGTTCCAAGAGGATATTCCCCAGCCCCGAGAAGCAAGTTGGTGAAACCTTGGTGGTTTGAAGAGGGTAAACAGAGAGAAAACCTGGAAGGAAGCTTATAAGCGGATGCAAGCTGAATTGGTAATGCAAGGTGCGACTTTGAAAGGCCTATAATTCCTCTGCTGTTTTTGGGTAAGCCGTTTAGAGGTGACTCGTCATTGGTGAAGGATGGGTATCCATCGGTGTCAACACAGCTAGAAAGCAAGCCAGAAAGTTTGTGTTGAACAAGGTATATGAAATCCTTGGCTAAACCACCACCGAAAAGGTATTTTGCTAATGGATTGGCTGTGTTAGCAGGACATGTGTTGTTTGTGCAACCTGGTTTGAAGGGGCCATTGCAGCCAATACATGCAACGTCGGTGCATTGCTTTGAGCCACAGGCTATAGGGCGGTAGGAAGAAGAGTTGTAGTGAGTATTACAGTCATACCATAGGTTTTCTCCGGCAAGATCAATGGTTAGATCAAAGTTGTGCCTGGGAGTTCCTACGCCAACTGAAGTGTAGAAGAGATTAGTTGCAGGGTCTTTCTTAATGGGAAGGAGAAAGGGGTGTGGTTTGGTGTTGGGAGCATGAGATGCAGATAAGGAACAAACTGAGAAAAGGGGTATTGAGATTAGGAAGAAATGGATGGCGAAAGAGGAAGACATTGCTAAGACAGTGATAATGAATGGTGTGGGTGTGTGTAATCCAGAATGATGAGTTTTCCTTTTATAGGAAGAATGATGCATGGGATAAGAAATATCACATGTTTTCATTTTGGTCAAAAACGAACGGCTAAGTTATACGGATTACACATGGCGTTGGTGGTATCTCTGAAAGAGGAAAAAGATACACGCTTTTGGTTTCTTAAATTATGGGTTATGGGTTATGGTGCATTCCATTTTGTTTGTAAAAATATTATCTTTAACATGTTTCAATTATTTTACTTTTGAGTAAACTTAAATTCGTCTTAAATTTCAATTAACTAAAAAAAATTATAATAAATAGTTTTCTTTTCAAATAATAACTATTTTTTTTTTCTGATTCAATCTGAAATTAATATTTTAACTAAATTCGAATGCATATTTTTTAAAAATGTTATAGCTCAATTACATTCTAATAGAATAGTTATAGATTCGTTGGATTTGCTTATACTTTTCTGTAACGTAAATTATTATGAGATAAATGTAACCTTAATTTTAAATAACGTGAGGCGTTTAATTTTTCACAATTTTCTTTTTCATGTACTATTAAAAATAATCCATTCTAAAAAAGTAAAGAAGTTTTATGAAGAAATATCCGACTAAAGATTGGATTCCTTAGTACTTGTTAGTACTATTGTCAAAGTCAAAGTCAAAATAGGCCAAATTGGATCTTGGAAAAATGTAATGTTTTGAAATACTGGGTGCTCTTAACGGTTTGGTCACCACCAGTGATCACCGCTTTATTTACGATCTTGAGGAGTATAGAGATACTAATGAAATTCAAATTTAATAGGTATTTATGAAATGCTAATTACACTCAGATTTTTTGTAGACATTTATAAAAGTTTATTAAATTAAATCATATATAGATTTGAGCATTTTTAATCGACTATTTATTAAATTTTATTTGTAACATCCCAATTTCAGCAGCTTAAAATTAATCAAAATAAGTAGTTTCATCATAGTTTCAAAACAGATAATTCAGTGTACACAATATATTAATACAGTCTTATAAATGATATGACTATAAAAATATATCACTTATACACTTAAATTAAACTAATAAACTCTATACTACTGACCACTGCTAAAGCTCCCACTGGAAACCTCCTCTTCAACACTAAAACAATGACTCTTCATCCTCCAGAAGTGTCTTTGACATTGCAACCACATCTGCTCCCACCGAATAGGTGATCATCGCAAAAGGAAACATACAACACAAGATAGGAACACAAAAAGCAAGGGTAAGCTAATCTGATTAAGGAATCATGCAGTTCAATTATAAACAGAAACCATGCAATCTTTCTCATTATCACCAGAATCATATAGACCACCACAACACATATACATGACTCTAAACTCAATATCCGGATTATGTAAGCGACATCGGATCTCTTGGTGGCTTGCACCTGTGACGGTTCCCAAACTCTGCAGAGTTTGGACACAAGGGGTTATCACCCAACCACTCCCAAGGTAAGTCCCATCATATCTATGACGGATCGGGTCCATAGACCAGGACCTCCTGCTACTCCCCCCGACGTAATCCATCATACTCTACATGAGTCTTAATGGTTACTAGGAGCGTCAGGATACCAACCAAAACTGAGTCCTTATG
>Ga0214542_1005635_pt1 | contig 23608 bp, 22 predicted proteins | sample CNSS1metaG_FD_160096 | JGI IMG/M metagenome (GOLD analysis project Ga0214542, IMG submission 160096) | Root nodule microbial communities from cowpea collected in UCLA plant growth center, Los Angeles, California, USA - CNSS1 | ecosystem: Host-associated > Plants > Roots > Nodule | place: USA...
TGGTTGGACACATGATGGGCATGGAACTGGTTGAGTTCCCGTCGGCTACTAATGGGCGAGGAGTCCTTAGTATGGTGATTACATGTGTCGGGCGCACGATGGGCAAGGAACTGTGATGTTCCCGTCGACTACTATCGGGCGAGGAGTCCATAGTATGGTGATTGCGTGCGTGCCAGGGTCCAAGTTATGAATACTTGGATGATTTACTACAGACGAGGAGTCTGTAGAGCAGGACTATGAGCGGGATAGGCTCATAGGGTTGGACCACAAATGAGTTAGTTTCGTGGGAGCACAGGGAAGTCCCAAGACCTAGTTCATGCATATGACTCATGAAGGACTATGAGGTCATGGTTGGGTGATTTGGAAAGTATGGGAAAGTTAGTTATGTTATATTTGGGGTGGGGAAACATATTTATATTCATGTTTTGTTTATATATATTGTGCATAGCTCACCCTTTCTGTGTGTGTGTAGCGATGATCGAATGACTTGTTATCTGGGAGCAGATGATGTGACAGGTGGGCCAGGAGACGCTTAGACTCGGAGTGAGGGCTAGTAGGGGATATTTTTGTATATGTATATATATGTTTATATTTTTAGCTTTGAGAAAATTATGTAACCCTTTCGGGAGCCATTGACTTTTATTTCGGTTTTATGAATTATGGACTCCTGGTGTTATGACTATATTTATTAAAGTTTTAAATTTCCCGTGTTTTGGGAAATAGTTATATTAAATGCGGCATTTATTTTAATTCAAATTTTATTTCGTTAATATCAGTAATATTCCTTAGGGATGTTACATGACATCTATGATGCACAGATACGATACTTGTATCGGACACGACACGTATCCGATACGTCAATATATTTATTTTTAAAATAATAGGATACGATACGTGATAGATACATGATATACGAATAATGAATAGTGTACAATAATTCTTACAAACATAATAAATATATGATTGTTAATGTATGAATCCAAATTTTCTAATTAGAGACCAATTATTTTGGTTGTGAAAAGCTAATGTTAGTGACCAATTTAAAATCATTTCATCATTGAAGCTATTTTAATTATCAATTTAGAGACCGATTATAATTTTTTGAAACTATTTTAGTTGTCAATTTGGTTACTTTATTAGTGACTAATTATTTTTTGTCACTAAAATTTGTCACTATTCAAAGATTTTATTGTAGTGTTTATAAATTAGATACTTCATTGATAAGCATAGTTAAAGTATCCTAAATTATCACACATGATACGTGTCGGATACATATACGTGACCCAAGTTGAAGTATCGGTGCATCATAGCGTAACATGCACTGTTCAAAAACATTAACTATTTAAACACCGTTAGTAAAAAGGACCAAATTAACCAAAATTTGATGAAATTGGACGTAAAATGAAAATAAAGACCAAATTAAACCAACAACGAAAATAAAGACCAAATATATATTTAAGCCTTAATTATAAATGAGGTATTCAAGCCTTAATTATAAATGAGGAGCATTGATATGTATTGAAAGTTGAAAAATCAATGTAACATTGAACAAAAAACAATATAAATTATGTTTGAAAACTTTCTTTCCATCACTGCGAAGATTTACGAAGAAACACTCAGATAAAGAAACATTATCTTTTTTTATATATATATATATATATATATATATATATATATATATATATATATATAAATATATATATTAATTATAGTTTTATAATAATATAATAAAATATAAATTACTTTTAAAATAATAATAATTAATAATAATAAAACTAATATTAACAATAATTCACATATCATTCTAACATAACTTAAACTAACTATATTTTATTTTAATAATCTAATTTTATCAACTAAAACATTTTTAATCTATGACACCTATCATGTCATATACTAGCTTTTATAAATTTTTATTTTAAATTTGTTCATTTCTCACAATCCTTTTCTTATTCCAAACAATCTCACATTCATCAAATTTCTCCTTTAAATTCACTCTCCCAAATTCATTTTCAAATTCAAACACAACCTTAATTTTTTTTTATTTTACCATTATAAATACAAAAATAACAATATTTTAATTATAATTAAGAAAAAATCATGCAAATACTCATTTCTAATTACATCTACCATTTACATTTCATTCAATTTAGACATGGACATCTAAATCATGCTCTTTCATTAATTAAATAAAAAAATAAGGAGAATGTATTATAAAAATTTCACTAATTCGTCTTTAAGACAAGAATAATATTTTTATCACTAATTCATCTTTAAGACAACAATCATATTTTTATTTGTAATTAAGAAATAAGAGTGTAAACATTTAGTTCACTGATTACATATAGTGTTCTCATTTTATTCAAGATACACATGTATATGGGACCCACACGTTTTCGCTAATTATGTGTCATTTTCTTTTATGCAAACTCTCAACTTTTCTTAATTTTTTCTTTTATTTCTCAATTAAAAGTAGAAAATATATAAAGTAAAAGTTGAGATATATTGTTTGACCTAATAAAAAGAATGAAGGAGATGTATTATAAAGAATTTACCAAATTTTATCTAACACGACTATAATATTGTTTATTGTAATTAAGAAATAGACGTATAAATATTATTTCACTCCTTTCACTACTCTAATGAGGAGTACTCCTTACTCCTTTTGCTATCTACATAGACTATTCGGACTTATTTAAGACATAAAATGTTATTTTTTTTTTTTTTTCAGTTGTACTAAGCTACGTCACTCTTAATACCTTTTTGCTATTTAAGATTGGGATGTGAATTTTGGAGATTAAATTTGCATTGATTTACAGGTAAAGATTATATTGTTTGGATTAAGATTTTTTGTTTCTATTAATTTACTATACCAGATAATGAGAATGCAAGTGTTTATTGTGTTTGTAACAGTAGATTTGTGATAATTTGCAATGATGACTTTGGGGAAGTTGAGGAGAGAGTCGTCTTCTTTACATTGAGAAGATTTGAGTGAAAAAATTAGTTCACCATCCATATAATTACCGCTTTGTTCTTTTGTTTCTTGTGTTTGTTGTACTTTTTAACTTTTCACTTCTATAACAAATTTTAATTAATTGGATTTTACTTTTAAATATTTTTTTCACCATTATATGAAAATAATATTGCTTATAAAAATTGCAATTATTAAAATTTTAATTAGTTAGTGCTTTACTTGAATTGTAGAGTAATTAATTTTTAATTAGTTAAAAATTACATTTATTTTTAGGTTAAATTAGTTAATACACTAATATTATAAATTTGTAAATCTAGTTTGGGCTGATATCTGAGCATCACATGAAAAATGCTGTTATCAATTTTCAATATGAACAATTTCATTTAAATTATTTTCATTAATATATAAATGTTTATAACAAAATTACTTAATTTATTTAAATTAAACCCAAAATTTTATTTTATCTTAATTTCTAAAAATCATATTTTAATTTAATATATTTTTATCAATATTAATTTCTTTCGGTTTAAATAACACTCGCATTTCATTATAATATAATTTATATTATTTTTAATTTAAGTTAAATTACTTTTAGATGTAAGGGTAAAATAATAATTTTATATTTTTATCAATTAAATTATTATTTTTAATTTATTATATCTATCACATTACTCACTAACTTTCATAAACTTTTCTCTCATTTCTCTTCAAATCTCATCATCTTTCCCTTAATCCAAACATTGTGTAGTTGACTTCTTTGAGATTAGAAAATAAAATTATAAATAGGTATAAACTTCATATGTGTAGAGTTGTTTATTTTCTTTTGAAGGAAGTTTGTTATGTATTTTTTGTGTATAAGTTTTTTTTGTTCCTTGTGTTTTTTACTTTTACTTTTCTTTTTGAATAATAATTTTTATGTGATGAAAAATGATTGGTGTATTTTAAGATATCAACGTCGCTAAGATTGTTGATGAAAAACGCATCATTAATTAATAATATTATCATCTTTACCCCAAGAATCACCCTACTAATAAATAAATAAGATAAAAACAAGGAACACAAGAATATAATGTGGAAACCTCAAAATCGAAGAAAAATCATGACCGTTGTCTAATACAACCAGAGAATAACAATATGCGAAAAAATTTACAACACATAGACTACCCTCCTATGCCCTTTGACCTCAAGTACACTCACACTCTCAGAAGCAACAATTAAACCCAAACCTCACAACACTCTATTACAAGAGTATAAGAAAGTTAAATACAAGCTTAAAGGTGTTTGACTGAGGCAAGAAACACCATGGACTTAGAGTCCATTATATATAGTTATCAACACTCACTCCCTAGCTTATCTTAGGCGACATGGGACTTTTCAAGACATATTATTTACATCAGTCCTAATTAAAATAAGTATTATTTCCATCAGCCCAACAATCTTCACCCTGATTAAAATAAACACATCTTCATTGTCTATACCAACAATTATACTTCACCATAAAGAGTATAATCACTTGGAATAAAAGTATCCCAAGAATTTCCATGCACCCTACATCAATGCTAACCAATGCCCATGTATAATCACTACACACCTTGCATAAATATTATCCAATGCCCTTGCATAAACATCATACACCATGCATCAGTGTTAACCAATACCCGTGCATAATCCCCACACACCTTACATCAATATTAGCCAACGTCTGTGTATAAATTACCATTAGAAAACTCATCCTAGCACTCACAGTTTGCCCAACCAGAAGTTGTCATGTGTCACAGTCCTCCACTTTCAAATCTAACTAACCAGGAGATGCCACATGTCACAATTATCCATTATCATATCTAACCCATCAGAAGTTGCCACATAATCTCCTTCTTCCTCAAGCAGATCTACAACACAATCAACATTCTTCACCGCATAACCACCACAGGAACAACACCGGACCCTACACCAATAGACTTTGCCAGAAAATAGTCGTCGATGCACTGTCACAAATAACATGTTATGAGAGCAACAAACCTTCGTCGTGAGTAATAATGCACGAGAATGAAGTAACCATATCTGCATGCCAGCCCCATATCTGTAATGTGAAGCTACATCGCTAGAGACCAACTTCCCGTACCATTCGAAATTGCCGCACGCGTGCTAGTACCCCCACGACACCATCGTGCAAGCCACGCAAAGCCGAACATTAGATTCATCACACATTTGCTAAAAATGCGAGTTCCACCACATGCAAATCAAAGAATGCAACAACAATCATACCCCAACGCATACTACGCAAGCTTATATCCACAATCTATTGTGTAGGAACAACTAGAGCTGATATATAAATTGGAGAGCACTTCCTCCACACACATACCGTAAATCGCAACTCACACAAATCAGATCTTCATCGCGCATCACTGAGCCACATGAGCACCAACAATCCTCTATAGGATCAAAGAGGTCACTTGAACTCCACTATTGATCTAGCACGTCTCACAATCCTTGCACCTTAACGAACTCAATTGCATATTCACCGCGCCAACACGATGCTGACAATGATCCTTCCATAACATTTCTTGCAACTTCAACAAACAAGGATTATTCTCCAACAATAAGGAATTAATCTTTTTAGATGTTGAAGATCAGCCTAAGTTGCAACCACAAAGTATACTAAGAAAAAATCCTACCGAACCATAGCTCTGATACACCTATTGGGAAAAACACATCATCAATTAAGAATATTACTGGCTTTACCCCCATGAATCACCCTATTAACAAAGAAATAAGATATAAACAAGGAACATAAGAATATAAGTGGAAACCCCAAAACCGGAGAAAAATCACAACTGTTGTCTACTAATAATAACAATATATGAAAATTTGTACAACACAGACTACCTTCTTATGCCCTTTGACCCTAAGTACACCCACTCTCCAAAGCAATAATTAAATCCAAATCTCACAACACTCTATTACAAGAGTATAAGAAAAGTCAAATACAAGTTTAAAGTATGTTTAAATAGGGTAAGAAACATCATAAATTTAGAGTCCATTATATAGTTACCAACACTCGCTTATCCTTGACGATGTGAGACTTTTCAAAACATATTATTTTTATCAGCCCAACAAAGATGTCATAGTACACAAATTTTACAAAAAATTAAGATATATTATTTTGTTTAAAAAAAGAAAAATATATTACAAAAACCAATTTATCTATGTAATAATAATAATAATAATAATAATAATAATAATAATTATTATTATTATTATTATTATTAAAAAATAAGCATGTAAATACTCTTGTTACATCTATCACTCATATATCTATTAAAGAAAAACAAACCCATCGAACCAATGCACTTTTATTAATATACAAATCCATCAGACCCAAGACTTTTATTAATTATGTTTGTGAGTTCTTGTTAACCAAACTTCCAAATTTTCATTTTCTATTTTCATTTTTGTTTCTCTGTTAAAAATAAAAAATATATTAAATGAAAAATTAAGATATATTGGTTGATTTTAAAATAATGAAGGAAAATATATTATAAAAAATGTAATGATTTATCTTTAACATGATAATAATACTTTTACTTGTAGTTGAGAAAAAGCACGTAACTATGCATCATTCCACTAACTACATATGCGTTTCACACTGTATGAATGTGTGTATTGTAAGGCCTACTTTTTCGTACTGCCCTTTTCTTAAGGCTGCCCCTAACCTTTAGGCCTGAGGGCTGGCCCAAGAAGGGAAAACTGACCTAAAACTGCCCAAAACCCTAATTCTGGTACTTTTGCATAAAACAGATCTCTACACACCCTTGAGTTGTTGCTGCCGTCTCTGCTAGGGTTTGGTCCTTCGTTCCGTTCGAGTTAGTTCAAGACCCGTCGCTCCTGCACGTAAGTTTGTTCCACGACCTTAAACCCTCCCTAAGTTTTTTTTCGTGTTCTATGTTGGGGTTCACAGTAGTAAACCTAATCTCCCTTCTGTGCCACTATCTCCAGCTCTTCTATCTGCTCGTGGAGCTGCTGTAGTGGTGGGCTTATGTGTCCAAGTTTTTGTGCTAGCTCATTCCAGGTAAGGGAAGCTAGGACCCTCGGTTGTTTGCGTTTCTTTTCCGTTGTTTTGTCGTCATTTCGTATCTGTATGGTTTGGTTGTTGTTGTGTCCGATTTGGATTGAGTTAAAGCATGGTTTAGTTCTTGGTTTTGGCTGCTGTACGAGAAAACAGTGGCGAGTACTGGTTTTCTCGCCCAAGCGAGCTAGTCTCGCCTAAGCGAGATTATCAGAGGCTCGCCCAGATTTTTGTTGCACGAATTGTCGCCTAGGCGACGTGCGTTCTTTTTGAGCGAGGAGTGCTCTCGCATAGGCGAGAAGGGACTCGCCTGAGCGAGACCTCGCAGAGTTCCCTGTCCCCTCGTCGCACTCACGCCTAAGCGAGATGGGACTCGCCTGAGCGAGAGGGTCCCTCTCGCCTGAGCGAGCCCTGTTAGCTTGAGCGAGACAACGGGCGGGTTTTGATGTTGTTATTGAGTAGTTCACCGATATGTGGCTTGTTTATCTGACACAAATGTTGTACTAGAGGGGTTGTGTGATGATGGCATGATAAATATGTACATTTGGAATGGAGATGGCATGTTATTTGATTGGGTATGAATTGGAAAGCATGAATTGTATGAATTGTTGATTATACATGATATTTATGATGAGAAATTCTTGATTGGTGGGTGAAACATGTTGAAAGCATGGGTAGGGCATAATTCCATGACTCTTGTAGTGGGAGATCTTGGTGGCGCCTCATCGGTTGGACGTAATTCCATGGACCCTCTTAAGGGGAGTCCGTGGTGGTGCCTCGACAAACGGACGTAATTCCACGGGTGGTCGTGGTGGTGCCTCAAGGCCAGGGCGTAATTCCACGAAGGCCACGTGGTGGTGCCTCCTGTAAGGGTATAATTCCGTGAAGGCCTCGCGGTGACACCTCATTGATAGGACATAATTCCACTGCCATGTGGTGGTGCCTCAGATACGTATCCGGATAGTCAAGTCTTGTAGTTGAAGGGGTTTGGTATATCATGTGTGGGCTCTAGACGTTTATGCTTGATTATATGATTGAATGATGATTATTATGATGTATGAATTTTGTGCACTAGCTTACCCTTTCGCTTGTTTGTATGGTTGTGTGTGTGGTCTTCCTCCCTTGCAATGATCATCAATTCTATTGATGTGAGCAGATGCGAGAACCCCTAGCAGTGGTATTTATGATAGGGATGTTGCAGCCTGATGGACTGGACGAGTACTGGGCCCATTCTGGGGCCCATCGCTGAAGAATTTATTTACTATGTTTTCCTTGTCTGTACTAGACTCATTGTTATTAGTTCGTTAGCATTTTACGCTTTGGGCTGTGTGAGGCCTCTTTTATGTTTATGGATGTGTTGGGGTACGGAGTACTTCATATTCCAAATCTTCGTACCCTCCGGATATTATGTATGTGGTGTTTTACTAAATGGGTTTTTATCTATTTATTTGGGACGTTACATGTATCGGACCCATGCGTTTTCTATTCCATTTTTTATTTTAAAAATAGAGAAGATAACTCTCTTTTATTTAAATTGATAGTCAAATATTTCTATCATTCCTTTTGAGATATCGTTGATGTTGATGTTTGTCAAACTATCCAACAAGTTTTTCAATATGGTTGGATTTCTTAGTATGAATTCTAATGTTGTCTCTCTTATTCCCAAGATTGTTGGTGAAGATTGATTTTAGTAGTAACTAATTTTTCTTTCAAGATTATTAAAAAAATTTTAACAAATAGATTTTATGTGATTGTGAATAAGATTGTTTGTCCTTATAAGAATGACTCCATTAAGTGAAGGACTATTAAAGATCGTCTATGTTATACTTCTAAGGCTATTAATCTTCTTTCTAAAAAGATCAAGGGCAGTTGTGTGATTATTAAGATTGACTTCTACAAGACTTTTGACATCATAAATTGATAATTTTTAATTCAAGTGTTGCATTGTTTTGGCTTCCATGATTGCTTCTTGAATTAGATTCTTCATATCTTGTAATATGCTCATCTTTCAATCCGAGTTAATGGGGTTTCACTTGTGGTAGAGGGTTAGAAAAATGGATCTCCTTTCTTCTTTGCTATATTGTTTTACTAAAGATGTGTTGAGTAGGGGAATTTTGGATCTCATTTCTAAAAGGATTATGCTTCCCCTGGCCTTGAAAGACTTTTTGTAAGAGTATAGGGCATTTTCTGGTTAGTTGGTTAATTATAAAATCCAATTTTACATTGTTGTTCCTTCTTCTTCTTTAGTTTGATAGCTTAAGAGAGTTTTTTTAGTTAAGGATCTCTTCCCTTTAATTATGTGGGTGTGTCAATTTTTATTGGGACTCCTAACTCCATTTTTGTTGGGACTCCTAACTCCATTTTTGCAGTCTTTGGTTTGATGAAGAATACAATAAACTTTGGTTCTTAGAAAGGAAGATTCCTTAGTATGATGGAGAAAATTCAATTGATAAAATTTGATAATTTTTCGTAAACTCTATTACTCTTATACTTAAGAAAATTTGATGTTATCTTTTTTTAAATTTTTATCAAAATGAATTATGGCTTTGATCTTAATTTTTTTTATACATATAATTGTTATTATTATTCCAATAATTGTATAAATTTCTTACTTTATTAAATTTAAGATTGTTACATTACTTTTACTAACATATTATGATTTTATTAAATATATGTAAATCCAACTTTAAATGTTATGATATTTTGATATAACTCGCCTTTTAAATGTTCAAGTAAAAAATATTTCAAACATCATTTATAAAATATTATATATATATATATATATATATATATATATAATTTTAAAAAATATGTTTTATTTATTTATATTTAAAAAATAATAATTCATGCACAATTAATTCTCATTTTTTCCCTTTTCACCTCAATTAAATCAATCACAAATTTTTCTTTTATTCGAATCACTCTTTAGTCATTTTTCTTAAATCTAAATAATCTAGTTTCTACTCCTTTTATATTTTCTGTCTCTTATGAATTCCAATTCAAACCAACCTTTATTTGAGTTAAATCTAGTGCGAAAACAAGTAGAAATGTGAAATTATATGTCATTAGAAAAGAAAAAAAACCTAAGAAATATTTTATTACGTCTCTTTTGTTGATATCAAGTGAGTTAAGATACCATTAACAAGAAAAATAATATACAAGAAAAAAAAGTTCAATTTTTTTAAAGTGTTTTTAATTAAAAAATGGTGTTATGATATTTTATATGATTGTTTATGAGTTTTTGTTTGTTATTTTAATTTAATCCATCAAACATAAATGAAAGCATTATTATTCTATTGTAGTCAAGAAAAAAAAATATTATTATAAAATTTACGAGTAAATCATGAGTATTTTAGTAATTAAATAGAAAAAAAAAAAACAGAAACGGAATGTACAAATTCACATCCGTTTAATTATATATAAACTTTAGACATGTTGTAATAGCAACAAAAAATCATATGTTAATATCTTTTCAGTAATTAGATAATATATTGTGTAAAACAAATTTAAGTTTAGAAGTTGTAATGATCAAACATAATATTAATTTTTTTACAAAGACAAGATTTATATATTCTTGAAATTATGAAAATAATGATGTCATGACCGTATTTAAAAATTATAGAAATAAAATTTATGCTTTATTTTGCAATTATTTATTTTATTTTATTAGAATAGTTAATTCAGACATTTAACAGATAAATTGTTAAATTAGATTTTAGAAAGAGTTATTTACCAAAACTTTGTTATATACAATATATAATACCACTAAAGTAAAAAGTTATATCATTTCATGCACATTATCTAAATTTCTTATCCAAAAGTCATTCTAATAAATGTTAAAAGAACTCATTATGAAAAATATATAACAAATATATCCTACGTAAAACTCACTATCCTATCAACAAATACTATTTCCTCCATGAACCAGCAACAAGAATCATATTTTATACATTTTAAAATAGTAAAATAATTGGTATATTCTATAAGGAAGCGAGAAAGAAAACCTTCTACAAATTAATCATACATAAATTATTATTTTGTAAAAGTTATATGTAATTGGAGAATTTGTTCCACTAATTTAAAACTGAAGTGAATAGAAGAAAAAGTGAATACAATTTGGAAGTGGAGACCTAATCCAACCACTCCCGATAAATAAATCTTTCTCGTACAACATTTCTTAGAGCATAAAGTGCACTTCCTAATTGTCTTTTACTTTCAAGACACACTTCAATTCTCACTATGTGTAGTTTGTAAAATAACATTCTCTACGAAACTCAATAAAGTGAAATTTGTGTCCTTTTTTTCTTTTTCTTCTGGAATTATGAACTCGCCTTGAAAGGGATAGTTATTAGCATACTTATAAAACTATTTTACCCACAAAATTTTCAATCCAACATTCACCTTTTTTTTTTTTTTTATACTTCTTTGTCGTTCTCTTGAAGTTCTATTATTTTTTATTGGTGTGTTTTCAACTGACAACCCTTAGTTTATGGGGCAGGTGTCATCCATTTAACTTAATAAAATGTTTTGGAGGGTCATAAATCATAATATAACTCAAAATTATGATATAAAGGTCTGATTAGTTTTTGTGTGTGGATGACATGGACTGGGACTAGATTAGGTATGGCCAACTGCAACTTTGAAAGTGCATTCTAACCACCATCTTAATTGCTGAAAAGATGTATTATAGTACAAAACCATTATTTAAAACATTAATTATCATCTATTAGCATTGTTTATCGTTTGGTCTCCCATATGTAATAAGTAGAAATAGAACATACCTTCTATTTCTCCTTATTACATACCATTGGGTTTATTATAAATAATTCAACTGTTTGGATTTAAGAATTAAAGTATTTGCTATTACTATATGATAACTTGCTACAAAGTATTATAAAGTAAATAATTTTATTAGTTATTAGTATTTGTTAATGAAGAAAGTTATATTTATAATCTCTTTCATCTCTTTTCCAAATTTATCGCTTAGTCATTTTTATATCCTGATACAATAAATACCGTTAAGTAAAGAAAAGTAATTATTGAATTAGTTATGTTCCTGTAGAGAACAAACAAGACAAGTTAGGCATAAACATCACCTCATCCATGTAGTCCGTTATCTCTTCAGTTGGCTTCTTCCCGGTTGATATATGTCAGCTTGGACCCAGGAGGGGTTACCTGCAGAAGGGACTCCGAAGCTTAAGTAAGTCAAAGCTCTCAAAAGGTCAAATCAGTGATTAATGAAGTAATGAATGCGTACCTTTAATTATTGGGATCCACGTGTATTTATAGAGTATTAATTATGTCTGGTTAGGCCATGGGCCGGGCCTTGGCTTGGGCCTTAATTAGGGCTGTAAGTGGGCCTGGGCCTTAACCCAGGCCCTTAGGTGGACCCATTGAATACCAGGGGGCTTTGATTCTGCTAAGTATATTGGAGTTGTCGGCCTAAGCCGATTACTTTCCTTGGCAGATTGTGTTGGTCACGTGTTGTCTTATGCAGGTTGTTCCTTTAGATGTTTAGGCTATCGGTTTAGGCCGGTTAGGTTTGGGTTGGCTCGGCCTAGGCTGATTACTTGAGTGCTTTGGCATATATGTATCGTTTCATTACTATTTGGTCAAGTTGGCTAGGTGTGGTACACCAGTCCCTCAACCTTGGCCGATATTGGTGTCGGTCAAGGGTGATATGTGTTGGTATGTTAACAGGATCGGTTGGGTGTTGTACACCAGTCCCCCAGTCTTTAAGTGTGATGAACAGTGTTAAGGCTAAAGGTGATAAAAGGTTGATGGTTGGTGAAGGGATGTCAGGGGTCAAATCAGGGGGGTTTTGGCGCCATCATTTTTAAGAGTCATGTCTTTTGTAATGATTATGTCGATTGGTATGGATTGTTGTTTTGGCGGGAAGGGTTTTTGCCGTTTGGAATTCTGGCCTATAAATATGGATTTCAAAACAAGTAAGGGTTTACTGGTTCATTTGTGAGAATTTCTTATTCAGAGATCTTGTGTGCATTTTCTTGTCCGATCAGTTCCCAATTCCAGCCGACATCTTTCCAGAAACACGAGAAAAGGTATGTCTAGTAGTGATAGTGTGTCGTTGTCTACGTCTAGTAGTGAGAGTGTAGAGTCGGGGAGAAGTAGAGGTAGACAAGTTGACGAGGAGTGCACCAGTTCTGGAGGTATGGTAAGTGGAATCCCTATGGAAACGGTGAGGGAGGTCCGAGAAGATCCCCAAAGGAGTTGGCCGAGAGTAACTGGCCAGCCAAGGGCGGTTACGGGTGGGTGGCTGCCGATGTCCGTAATAAATCATCCTTATTCCGGTGGTCTCGCCTATTGAACTCTTGGTTGAATTGTACGCCTGTCATCGCAAAGGGTGTAAGCAGGGATATCGTTTTCCTGGAGAGGGTTAGCGCCATCGACCGTGTGTGTCACGGGCAAGAGGGGGCAACGGAAAAGTTCTTCTACATGTACATGTGTCACTTTTCTCAGCTACATGTGCGGTTGCCGCTAGATGAATTCACCATGGGTGTGTTGCGCGCGCTGGACGTGGCACCTACGCAGTTGCACCCGAACAATTGGGCTTACATGCAAGCCTTCCATATTTTGTGCCAATCCCTATATTTGGAGCCTTCACCTTATGCTTTTATGTACTTCTATGATATTAGACCCCGCCAATCGACTACTTGGCTGTCTTTGATAAATCGTCCCAGCATCAGCAGATTGGACGCATTTTCCCAATCCTTCAAGCATTTTAAGGACGGATACTTCAAAGTTGTGGTGAAGGAAGAGGGCAAGCCCTATTTCTTGAACGCAGATGGGAGTACAAAGTTCCCGTTTGGCTGGACGGGTACCCCTTCTCGGTACAAGGATATGGGGACCGACGAGTTGTCGGCGGGGGATAAGGAAGTGGTGGAGACGTTGATGAAGTTTGTTGATAAGTTGCCCACTAAGGGCCTAGTTAGAGTTTATAATTCGGTGCATCCGATTATAGATATTGAAGGTATCTGTTTGTTACTTAAACTGTGTTAATGATTCTAAGTTGTTTTAAACTGGGTTTAATATGTTATTGTAGGGCACATGGCGCAATCGGGAAAGAAGAATTTGGCGCTCTTCCAATCGTTGAGGAAGGAGATGGCCGCTAAAGCTAAGGTAGCTGGGACGACTAATGTTCCCAATCTGCAAGAGTCCGTGGTGGAAGTACATGTGCATGGCGGAACGAAGAGGAAGGGTGAGTTACCGCCTCGTCCTGGCAAGGGGAAGGATGTGAAGAAAGTGAGGGCAGCCCTACTCGGGGCGGGCCGGCTGGTGGGGCGGGGTCGGCTAGTGGGGTGAAGGGACCGGGGTCCAACTTGATCGAGTTGCCAGAGATATCGGCCAAGAAAGATATCGCGATTAACCTCCCAGATACCATTATAAATTCTATTGATGGTATGGAGGCGGACTATATCGTGAGGACGATGGTGGAGTTCGGAAGCAAAGCCTTGATATTAAGTCGCCGTGTGGGGTCTTTATATCAGTGAGAGGTGAAGGAGGGAGGTCGTGAAAATGTGGAAGAGTTGCAGGGGAAAGTCGACAAGTTTGAGGAAGAGAGAGTTGCATGGAAGAAGGAAAGGGAGGGTTGGGAGGAAGAGAGGAAAAAGGTTGGCAACCTGGAAGGTTCGCTGTTTGGACTCAGAGGGAAAATTGAAGAAGAAAGTAGAAGAGTTGGAGGAAGATTATGACGAGTTAAAAGACAAGTATGATGGTGCTGTTGTTGAGCTTGATGACTTGAAGAATTGCATTATACAGGAGCACATCAACGGCTTTGAGAAGGGACTACGTCATGTGGCCTTTTTCCATCAGGAGGTTGACATTACGGACTTAAAGTTTGACGTGAACAAGGACGTTATTGATGGGAAGCTCGTCAAGGAAGATGGAAGCAGTCCGGATGAGGAGGCAGAAGAGAAGGCGGCTGAAGAGGAGAAGGAAGCGGGTGATGCCGAGGAGGTGGCCCTTGATGTAGCAGAATAAGACTTTTATTTTCATTGATTCGAAGATATTATTTGAGCCTATGTCTGTAATAGTTGGTACATTATGTTACGTTGGTACACTTCTTTTGCATTTATGTTTAATGTGATTAATGTTCTGTATGTTATTGTGTGTGATGGGTTTTGATGATTTGTGGTGTATGTATGGCGCGATTGATTGTATGTTAAGGGTGTTTGACCCATGGCGCTTACTTGTGGTAAGGGTGGGGAACATAAACGAATAAACCACAAGTTAAGGGTGTTCGACCCAGGCCGCTTACTTGTGGTAAGGGTGGGGAACTTAAACGAATAAACCACAAGTTAAGGGTGTTCGACCCAGGCCGCTTACTTGTGGTAAGGGTGGGGAACTTAAACGAATAAACCACAAGTTAAGGGTGTTTGACTCAGACCGCTTACTTGTGGTAAAGGTGGGGAACTTAAACGAATAAACCACAAGTTAAGGGTGTTCGACCCAGGTCGCTTACTTATGGTAAGGGTGGGGAACTTAAACGAATATGAAAGTAAAAATATAGGAAAATCATATAGTTGAAAACCCTTTGTTTTATTTATTGAATATTGGGTGCCTCGTTAAAACCTCCCTGGCCAAAATCCTCCTTAGGGAAAAAAGACCAAGTAAGGAAAAAGAGTACACCCTGGGTTACAAGTATTAGGCTCAATGCAGTATACATTTAACTGAAATAGAATTTTAGGTGGGACACATTCCAAGTGTTGGGTATCTCTTCCCCAGATAAATGTTCAAGGCGATAAGCTCCTCCTCCTGCGTCTTCACGTATGCGGTATGAGCCGTCCCAGTTGGCGGAGAATTTGCCATCTTTCTTTCTTGCACTGATGGCCATTCTCCATACTAAGTACCCGGTTACGAACGATCGTGGATGTAGGTTTGCGTTATATTTTCCGGCAGCTCTTCGTTTGGTGGCTAAGTTGCGTATTTGGGCTTTTTCTTTGAGTTCGGGTAGGAGGTCGAGATGAATGGCCATGTTTTGGTGGTTGTGGGTTGGGTCGTACAGTTCTCGGTGCAGGGATGGCTCGCTAATTTCGATCGGTATCATGGCGTCTGCACCGTAAACTAGGCTGAATGGGGATTCGTTTGTTGATGATTGAGGGGTACACCTGTAAGCCCAGAGCACTTCTACTAACTCTTCGGGCCATCAACCTTTGGCGTTATCTAATCTCTTGCGCAATTCCACCTGGATAACTTTGTTGGCTGCCTCTGCCTGTCCATTTGTTTATGGGTGCTCTACAGAACTTGTGATGTGTTTGATGCCTAGACCAGTGTAGAACTTGGCTAGTTCCTTATCTATGAATTGTCGGCCATTGTCGGTGATGATAGTGTGCGGAACACCATATCTACATATAATATCTTTCCAAACGAACTGCTGAACTTGCTGAGCTGTGATGGTGGTTAGCAGTTTGGCTTCTATCCATTTTGTGAAATAGTCCATGGCTACAATTAGGAATTTTACTTGGCCCTTGTCGGGGGAGAAGGGGATAGTATGGAATTGAGTTGTTCTTGTTTTTGGTGGATGAGGTTGCCATGTTTTTTACATGGTTTGCACTTTTTGATGTAGTTCTGGCAGTCTGCTTTTATAGTCGGCCAAAAGTAGTCGGCTCTGAGGATTCTAGTAGCCATAGTGCGTGCGCCGGAATGGTAGCCACAAATGCCTTCGTGTAACTCCTTAATGATATATTGCTCTTGTTCTGTAGTGACACATTTGAGAAGTGGTTGGCCATATCCGCGTTTGTAGAGGTCGTCGCCTATCATGGTGTACCTGGCGGCCTTAGCCAGCCAAGTTTTGTCCGCATCTTGCGGGGGGTTGTCGGTTTTTAGATATTGGATATAGGGAGTGGTCCAGTTGTGGTTTTGGGGAGGGGCAACATTGTTGGCTGGGGTATGGGTGAGATTTTGATAGGTGTGTGTAATGGAGGGTGTAGATAATGTTTGCTGTAATAGGGATCGGTGGCAGCTTTTTAATTTGGTGCTGGCTAATTTGGAAAGGATGTCAGCTCTGATGTTGTCGGTCCTGGGGATGTGTTCGATGCGGACTCGTTCAAAGGCGGATTGAATGACTGCGTGAACCAGATGGTAGTATTGGAGAATGATGGGGTCTTTAATTTGAAACTCGTCGTTCAGGTGCCCTACAGTAAGTTTAGAGTCGGTTTTGCATGTTAACGTCTTGACACCAACTTCGCGGGCAAGGGAAAGGCCGGCGAGAATGGCTTCGTATTCGGCTTGGTTGTTTGATGTTTTGAAGGCAAAGTGAAGGGATTTTTCAATGAGGATGTCGTTAGGCCCTTCTAACACGATGCCGGCACCGACACCTTTTGGATTCGAAGAACCATCTACATGAAGCGTCCACTGGTCTTCTGTGGGTGCGTGCTGGAGGTCATTGACAAAATCCATGAGGCATTGGGCTTTAATGGGGCCATGGGGTTCGTAGCGAATGTTAAATTCCGACAGCTCGATGACCCAAGACGACATCCGTCCGGCTAGATCTGGTTTTTGCAATATTTTTTGGATTGGGTAGTCGGTTTTGACGATGATGCTGTGGTTTTGGAAGTATGGGTGTAGACGGCGAGCTGCATGGACCAAGGATAGGGCCAACTTCTCCACCATTTGATATCGAGTTTCAGGATCTTGCAGCGTTCTACTAACGAAATAGACAGGATGTTGCGTGCCCTCTATTTCTTGTACGAGCGCGGCGCTGACGGTGTGGTCGGTGGCTGTGATGTATACGAGGAGAGGTTGGTGAGTGTCCGGCTTGTGGAGGATAGGTGGTGAGGTTAGGGTGGTTTTCATTTTTTGAAAGATTTGTTCACAATCGTCAGTCCACGTGAACCGGGTGGATTTCTTTAGGAGTTGGACTATGGGTTGGGTTTGTTCAGCCAGTTTGGGTAGGAAGCGGGAAATGGCTATGAGGCGGCCTATGAGGCGTTGGACCTCTTTGATGGTAGTAGGATTGCGCATCTCAATAATTGCCTTGCATTTTTCGGGATTGGCCTCTATGCCGCGCTGGGTCAACATGAATCCGAGAAATTTACCACGGTCGACTCCGAATACACACTTGTCGGGGTTAAGGCGAAGGTTGTACTGACGCAGTGCGGAGAAGACCACGGAGAGGTCTTGGGCATGTTGGTGGTGGCTTGGAGACTTGACAACCATGTCGTCTACATACACTTCGACACATTGTCCCATCAGATGGCTGAAAACCTTGTCCATTAGCTGTTGGTAGGTTTCTCCAGCGTTCTTAAGACCAAAAGGCATAACTTTATAGAAGTAGTTGGCATCGTCCGTGATGAAGGCGGTCTTGTTCATGTCAGATGCGGCCATGGGGATTTGGTTGTACCCTGAATATGCATCCAAAAAGCTAAGCACTTTATTCCCTGCCGCCGTCAACAAGTCGGTCGATATTGGGTAAGGGGTAGGCATCGCGAGGGCATGCCTTGTTTAGATCCGTGTAGTCTACACACATCCGCCATTTGCCATTGGCTTTCTTCACCAAGACTACATTGGAAAGCCAAGTGGTGTATTGAGCTTCTTCGATGAATCCGACGTTCAGTAACTTGTCGGCCTCAGCCTTAGCTGCTAGGTGGCGTTCTTCGCCAAGTTTGCGTTTTTTCTGGGATTTGTAGCGGGCTTCCTTGTAGATGGATAACTTGTGGGATCCTACCAGGGGGTCTACTCCAGGTAAGTCAGCGGCGGACCAGGTGAAAAGGTCGGTGTTGCTGACAAGGATCGGTGTGATGATGACACGCTCGTCAGAATTCAAAAACAGTGCCTAAGTTGATGGAGTGGCCATTGGGGAGCTCTAGAGGGGAGGTCTCCTCAACAGGTTCGAGACGGACATCCCGACCAACTCTGGGGTCTAGATCCTCGCTTGATAGGGCGATGTCGGAGTCAGGTGGTCGCTTAATGTGGTTGGTTTGTTGGATGGGGAGTTGTGGGCGCAGGCTGGCCATGTAGCATTCGCGTGCAAGGCGTTGGTCGCAGTGGACGGTGAGGATGTCACCAGAAGGGGATGGGAATTTCATGGCCAAGTGGGGGATGGAGACAACAGCGCCCAGGGTGTTGAGGGAAGGACGACCCAGAAGGACATTATAGGATGTTGGTGCGTCGACGATAAGAAAGCGGATTGGGATGGTTTTGGTTTGGGTTCCCTCACGAAACACGGTGTAAAGGTCGATGTAGCCGTGGGTGGATACTTGTTCGCCAGAAAAGCCATAGATTGGTTCGTCATATGGGACCATAGCAGTGTCCAGGAGTTGGAGTTTTTGGTAGGTGGCCCAGTAGAGAATGTCAACGTAGCTGCCCTGGTCGACAAGGACTTTCTTAACGGCGTAGTTTTTGATTTCAACGGTGATGACCATGGGGTCATCTTGTTGATGGTCGTGGCCGTGAAAGTCGTCGTCTTTGAAGATGATGGGAGGCATGCGACGTCTGTGGTGGGAATGAGTGATATGGTTTATGGATTGGATATGGCGGAGGTGTTTCTTTCTGGCAGAAGAGGTGGATCCTCCACTAGTGAAGCCACCAGAGATGGTGTTGATAGTGCCACGTAGGGGATGATCGGTGGGGGTGATGTCGGTACGGGCCGGTTGGGGTTCCTGGTTAGTGGGTTGAGCTGGGCGTCTGTCGTGGCGAGGGTCGTGTGCAGGGCGTCTGTGGTCGGATCGAGGTGGGTGGCGGGATCGAGAGGGATGGTCATCCCTGCAGATGAAACGGCTAAAGTGGCCATCATGGACCAGTTCTTCTATCTTATCCTAGAGTGCTTTGTAGTCTTCTGTAGTGTGACCATGATTGCGGTGGTAGCGGCAATACTTGGTCATATCAGCATTAGGAGGTGTGATTGTCTTGCATGGTGGAGGGATGAGGTCAACTTGTAGGGCCTCATCAAGGATGCGGGAGCGGGCTACAGTAAGAGGGGCATATCTGGTGAAGCGGGGTTGGAAGGGCTCGCATGGGCGGGTATCAGGGCGGGGAGGTTGTGGGTTAGGGTTGGCGATGGTGGCTGTGTAGTCATTGCAGAATTTGGTATGGAGGGTCTGCATTTCCTCCATGCGGACATAGTCGGCCGCACGCAATTTAAGTTCATGCATAGAGGCAGGTGGGTGAAGGTAGACGTTGTTGGCGAAGGGGCCGGGTTGTAGGGTAAGTGCGATGCACTGTAGGATCATCTCTTGGTTGAGGTGTGGGGTGCGAAGAGCTGCCTTACTGAAGCGATCTATGAACGCTCTGAGTGGTTCGCCTTGTTCTTGTCTAATGCTCAGAAGGGAGATTGTGGTAGTTTGGTGTGGACGGCTGCCAGCGAAATGGGTGGAGAACATATGGGAGAGAGCGTCGAAGCTGTCGATGGAGTAAGGTGGAAGGGTTGTGAACCATTCTAGAGCAGGGCCCTTGTGGGTGGTGGGGAAGGCCTTGCAGAAGGCCGCGTCTTGGGACGTGTACAAGGCGACATGGGTGATGTATACTTTGAGGTGTTCATCGGGGTTGGTTTCACCGGTATAGCGGTCCAGTGTGAAGGGTTCCCACTGGGCAGGAAAAGGGGTGTTGGCGATAAAGTCGATGAAGGGATGGTGACGTCTGGGCTGGTGAGGTGGGAGTAGATGAGGTGGGATGGGATGGTTGATCATAGCGGGGAAGGTGAAGGTAAAGTTGTGAGGGGGGATGTGGGTTGTTGGAAGGTATTACGGGTTATAGGGTGGAACATGTGTAGCGTGCAGGGTGGTGGGTATGTTGTAGGGGATCTGGGTGGTGGGGAGGGTAGCAGCAGGGGTTGGGGCTGCAGTATGTCCTGGTTGAGTGGACGGGAGGTGAGTGGGATAGGTGGAGGGAATGGGTTTCTGCTGGGTGGTGGTGAAGGTATGAGGGGTGGGGTTGTATTCGCTTTCTTCTTTTGTGGGCTGGAAGGCCGGGGACCTTGCAGCCTTAGATGCCTCCTTGGCTTTTCCCTTCAAGGTGGGATCAACTTCGATCTTTTGCCTAAGGCGAGAGTTCTCTTGTCGCAGCGCCTCCATCTCATCAGCGTTGCGTTTCTTCAGATCTGTTAGCTCTTGTTGCATCTTCGCCTGGCCGTCCAGGATGGCGGCCAGGTCAGGGGTGATGTTGGCGGCTCCTAAGGGACCAACACCAACCTGCTTGTTAACTCCAGCTCTACTGCGGGTTGAAACCATCTTCAGAGAAAAACGGGTATTAAGGTGTTGTCTCGTGCCCCACGTTGGGCGCCAATTGTTCCTGCAGAGAATAAACAAGACAAGTTAGGCACAAGCATCACCTCACCCATGTAGTCCGCTATCTCCTTAGTTGGCTTCTTCCCGATTGATATATGTCAGCTTGGACCCAGGAGGGGTTACCTACAGAAGGAACTCCGAAGCTCAAGTAAGTCAAAGCTCTCAAAAGGTCAAATCAGTGATTAATGAAGTAATGAATGCGTACCTTTAATTATTGGGGTCCACGTGTATTTATAGAGTATTAATTATGCCTAGTTAGGCCATGGGTCGGGCCTCGGCTTGGGCCTTAGTTCGGGCTGTAAGTGGGTCTGGGCCTTAACCTAGGCCCTTAGGTGGACCCATTGAATACCAGGGGGCTTTGATTCTGCTAAGTATATTGGAGTTGTTGGCCTAAGCCGACTACTTTCCTTGGCGGATTGTGTTGGTCACGTGTTGTCTTATGCAGGTTGTTCATCTAGATGTTTAGGCTATCAGTTTAGGCCGGTTAGGTTTGGGTTGGCTCGGCCTAGGCTGATTACTTGAGTGCTTTGGCATATATGTATCGTTTCATTACTATTTGGTTGAGTTGGCTAGGTGTGGTACATGTTTCATCCTCATCCTCGTCATACATGTTTTTTTACTATTTCAATTTCAATTAATTAATTTTTATAAAATAATAAAAAATTCTTGTAAAGGAAACATAATAATATCAAATATTCGATATCAAAATATTTAGAAAGAAATTATAATTAAATAGATTTCAAAATAGAATACTAAATAAAATTTCAAGAGAATGAAAATATTTATTAAATTTGCAAAAGTTAATGAAATAAAGTTGATAAAATTTTAAAATATATTAAAAAAATTACAAAATGAAAACATATGTTGAAATTTAAAAAAATTGTAAAGGTCTCTTTACTCTCATTCTTTAAATTCTAATGAAATATCTTTTTTTATATGCTAATAAAAATTGTAATACACCTCTTGAATGAAATCACACAAATAACAAAGATTAGACTAATAATAATTAAAACTTAGCATATAAGCTTTTGAACTTTAATATATGTTAGATGATAATAAACAAGATTCTTGATAATAACATTAAATTATTATATTATAGTAAATAAGTTTTTTTGTACAAGTGTAGCGATATAATTACACTTATGATAATGAGTTAGAAAATAGAAAATAATTATATAAAAAATATCAAAGCAATATTCTACATGATAAAAATAAATAATAAGTAAAAAATATTAAACAGAAGTAAAAACAATGTGTCTTAGAAATAGTTTGATACACCATTGAATGAAATCGTACAAAGATAAACAAATGTATAATTAAATGTATGATAAGATGAAAAATCTCTTAGAGATTTAAGAAAAATTTTCATATATCAAACTAGTCAAACTGTTGAGAAATAATGAAAATTGTTTTAACAAAACAAAAAAATTTATTCAAATGAAACAAAAAATAAGTATTATAGTAAATGAAGGATTTAAGCTATTGAACACCTAAATTAAGAGTTAAACATTCTCATGTGAAAAAGTGTCTCAATTAGGTTCTTTTCAGACAAAAATTACTAATGTCGTTAACGGTGTGTCACATGTCAATTTGTGATTTTTTAAATTTTAAAAATTAATTTTTTTAGCAAAAATAATTTTACTTAATTAGAACATATTTAGCAAACAGATTAAAACATATTTTAATTATTAAAAAAATTGGGACAAAATTGAATTGAAGACACATAAGTAGAGACTAAATTAAATCAATAGAAATATATGAAGACTAAATTGAAATCAAGACAATGACACTGACATGTGGCATTGTCCTGCCACGTGACACTTAGAATACCTTTTGTCACATCAAGAACTTGACACGTGGCAAAAAAAAATTGTAAAAAAAATTAAAAAAATTAAAAAACCATATATTGACACATGGCACACTGTTAACAACATTAGTAATTTTTGTCTAAAAGGGACTTAATTAAGACGTTTTTTTCAAAAGTTGGGATTGAATTGACATTTTTTAAAAGCGTGGACCAGATTGACACATCTCTACCAAAGTAAAAATCATCCGAGTAATAAAACCTTAAAAGAAATAGAAATATTTGAATTTGAGATATAAAAAATATTTAATGTGCATATATCATTTAAATAGGTGCACAAAAGTTATGCATTGATTTTATGGTAAGCCAAATAATTAGAAAAGAGAGAAAAAAAAATGTGCACCTAACAGAAAAAGAAAGGTTATCATAAAAATAAAGACTAAGAAATTTTATATATATATATATATATATATATATATATATATATATATATATATATATATATATATATATATATATAT
>Ga0214542_1005637_pt1 | contig 23602 bp, 12 predicted proteins | sample CNSS1metaG_FD_160096 | JGI IMG/M metagenome (GOLD analysis project Ga0214542, IMG submission 160096) | Root nodule microbial communities from cowpea collected in UCLA plant growth center, Los Angeles, California, USA - CNSS1 | ecosystem: Host-associated > Plants > Roots > Nodule | place: USA...
AGTCATATTTAATCAAATAAAATATTATTTTAACTTTTAATTGATTAGTTAATGTTTTTAATTAGATAAGTTAAAATAATTATTAAATTTACATATTAAATTATTTAATTATAACTAATAATTCAAATTTAATTTGTAGGTGTTAATGATTTAAATTACAATACTATTATATATTTATACATTTAAAATATGTAATCTAAAAAATTAATCTTTTTAATTACTTTTATTTTATTTTATTTTTTTAAAACGGGTCAACGGGCCAGGACGGACTGGCCCGTACTTTGACCCGTCAAGTTGACGAACTGGACGGGACGAGCCAGAACGGGTTGACGGGCTGGCCCGTTGGGTCCAGCCCGTTTTGCCACCCCTAACCATTATAGTTGAGCCAGAAGACAAATTAGCCCAATGTAAAGTTCACATGTGATTAAATATAGTAGTATTTATTTTGAGTAGCTTGTTTGGAGCTTTAAATGTTTGATATATTCTTTGAGTAATATTTTAACATCAAACTTGTTTACTCTTTGATATTACTTTTTATTACATTTTATTCTTTTTCTCATTTACAAATACCAAATTTTTATGACTATTTTACTGTGTATCACATGAATATAATATATGTCAAATATCATTACTATGTTATTTTTATTAGATCAAGTTGTACCTTTGTGATCTATGAGATGGATGGAAACAATTAATTGTAGATCACATAATACATCATAATTTAAGGTGTCAGGTAGTTCCCATCTTTTATGTTGATATGTATATTCATTAAAAAAATTTATAAAATAATAATCACAAAAAAAAACAATATTATCAAGTATTTATTTAAAAAATATATATTTATAATTAATAATTTTATAAATTTTGTAAATAGTGGTCTAAAATAACTATATAAAAGAATAAATATATCTACATTGACTTCCACAATTTTAATATTTATTCGTTTTTAAATGTTAATAAATGTTAGAGAAGGTATTTTTGTGATTAGAGAATTTGCTAAATGTAGAAGGAATTGAATTACCGAGAGAATAAAAAGTTATATATAAAAAATAAGTGTTCTTTAAATAAAATAAACAAGTAATTAAAAATAATTTTTTGAATTATCTAAATAATAAAAGGTTTAAAAGATTGAACATTCAAATTGATAGATAGACTTCTTCATATAATAAAGCTAAAAAATTAATAAAAATATGAAAAATTCTATAAATGATTCAATATTTGTCTCAAACAATTTATTTTATAAAATTAATATTTATGTATATAATTTAGTCTTTTTGCTATATATTAGTACGGGTATAGACAGTAATCATGGGGATGCAAATAAAAAGCCCAAGATTTGTGAGAGCTACGCCCTAACTGTGGAATAATTGAATTATGATAAAGTAACTTATCTACAACGCCGAATTGTTAGATAGAATTTAATTTAGATCAATGAAAGTAATCTATACTTTAATTTATAGTTTGTATGCAAAATGATGAGATTAGAAGGGAATTATTCAAATAATTCAGTTTGAGAACAAATATTCACAACACACACTCAAGAAAGATGTGAGAATAATAATATGATTAATAAGTCATAGACTCTTATAATTCAGAATTCTATAACTTTTATATGGTGTGAATTAAAATAAGACTATTAATTCTAAAGTTGTTTTTTATTTCTGTTATATAGATCATTGTTTTCTATATTTAATTTAAAAAAATAAAATTAAAAAAAAATCAAAATTACGTTAATCTCTCAATACCATATAACCATATCACAAAATTTGAAGAACAACGAGATTGAGTCTCATAAACATGTTTACATCAAGTTAAAATTTCAATATTTGATTCATATTCAAATTTTAAAGCCTTTGTTTTTATATTCCATTAATCTATTTGAATCATGTCAATCTAACTCCGTTATTTAACAAAGAAGATGGTTATTTATCGAAAAAAAAAATTAGAACTAGTTAATGATAGGGAAAAAAAACAGTTGATAACTTTAAAATTTTGAAATAAACAAGAAAGAGAAATTGAAAAGTGAGATAAAATGATTTTAAAAAATATTTGATTTTTTTATTTAAATTAATAACTAAAATAATTTTTATTATTAATTGATTTTTAAATTAGTCACTAAAATTTAAATACCTAGATTTTGACTACTTAAAAAAAGTTGGTTTCTAAATACATCTCTAATTAAAAAATTAGTTACTAAATTAATTTCTAAACATTTTTTTTGTCATAAAATCTATTATTTGATAATTTTCTTATAATATAATATATATATATATATATATATATATGTGCATTATCTTATGATCTTTTAAAAAATTTAAAAATTAAAATTTCTAATTATTATTAAAATAAAAAATATAATTAAATATAAAGAATAAAATAATTTATTGATAAAGATAAAATTAAAAACAAAATGTATATACCAAAAACTAGTTACCAAATAATTTCTAAAACAATTATTTTTATTAATAGTTATATATATTTTAACTAACTTGTTGAAGTATACTTTTTAAATTTCAACTTGAGATATGTGTAGGGACCACATAACAAATAACTAAGTTGTGCTTTGGTACATTAAATGTTTAAACTTTTATCGTTTTATAATGTGATTAATTAAAAACCAAAAAGAAGTTTTTATATTATTTAATCCTTATTTCTAAAATTAGTACATACGCAGACAATAAGAATATTTTTAGAACAAAATATTTAACTTTACTAAAAAAGACAATAATTATGTTTGGATGGCTATGACACATTGGACAAAATTTGCACTGCTCGAGGATTAAAATACAAGAAACTGCAAACATGCACTGTTGCAAATAAGATTTCAATATTCAGCTGCTAACTGCATTCTATATAGGTATATATAACACTAAGCATAATTGAATACACTATCATAATTCCATTTTTCTATTACTATCGGATAAGATTCTACTCCAAAATCTGATTAATCATCATCTACAATATATAGATATAGAAGAAGATGATAACTACAAAGGAAAGCTGCAACACTGAACAAGCAGCATATGAATGGCAGAAAAATGAATTTGGTAGAGTTCTGAGAAATCGTAGTCAATACTTATACATATATAATAAAACTGTGTACAATGAAATACATCTTATGACGTATTTGTGTTAGTACGTATGAAAAAAACTGTGAAAATGGCGAGAAAAGACAGAGAGAGAGGAAATTAATATATGTTTCAGGAACGTAATTGAGAGGTGAGAGAGATGAATGCCTCTTCTTTGCAAGGGATAGTGAGACCTCCCATTGGATGATTGTAGCCAAATTCTTCCTGAGCTCGGTTGAGCAAATCAAGAAACGAAGGATGGTTCAAGTAAGATATTGGAACCACGAACCTCTTCTTTTGAGCCTCTCCCACATACACCGCTACGTGACCCTTCGGAACGTTCGAGTTGTTTCTATTATGCAGATGCTGCTGCCACTTCAATATCTTGTTCGCATGAACAGCCATAAATATCGGAAGACGAATACCCATAACTAACTGTGATTGTGGTTGAAGTGAAGATGATGCAACGATTGAGTTTGGAACTGAGAGACTTCAGTAGTTGTGTGTATATATATTGTTGCAGCAGAGAGAGAGAGAGTGGGAAGCCATACATTTCCAGAAAGGATGTTCAGAGGCACAAGAGAAAGAAGGACCCACTTCATGAAATTCAACAAAACGCTCACATGCGAGAACAGAAAACTGCGAAGCACACTTCAAAATTCAATCTTGAATCACCCACTGTCTTCAAAACAGCGTGCCGTACACTGAAAACAAAAATTCACATGTGATGTGATGTGATGTGAGTCCTCCAAAACTTAGGAACACTCGCTCGCCGTAATTTGTATTAAATGCGCAACATAATCACACATCCGTACTACCACATATCTACGAGCTCTTTCTTACTGCATTTTGTTCAGCGTTATAAAAAGATATCATAATAATATAGTAGAATTGGCCACCATATCAAATGGTCAACAAGCACATGATATCGTACTTTTTAACTATATATTTCGCATAAATGAATTCATTTGAATTATAAAAAAAAATATTCATTTGAGTTAACTATTGGTAAAATTTATGTGTATTCTTCATCCAAAAAACCAACATTATATTGATATTAAAGTTTATATACATAAAGTTGACTAGATTTAGAAACTGAGAAGCAGCTTTGATATCATATCTAATTGGAACTTGATTTTTGGGCAAACAGAAAGTGGGAGTGTGAATAAAATATAATCACAATCTGGCAATGATGAAGAAGTGGAAAATATAATTTAAAAGTTGTCCTTTTTCATTAAAGATGATAAGAGAATCAGTATCGAGAAGCACAAACGTATGAATATGCAGAGTGCATGCATGTGGGTAGAAGAAGGGGCGTGGGTCTCTCAATTATGCAGAGAATGGAGATGAATGATCATAATAATGTTATTGACTGCAAATGAGTTAACAACTTCCAATTATGTCAATGTTAGAACTCATAAATACCTTCCATTATCAAATTCCTTTTAGATATCAGAAACATAACCTTAGGGCAACACTATTCACTTCATAGTATTTCACATTGCATTATAATATACAATATTATAAAAATACTTTATTACTAATGTAATAAATATAATCTAAATCTTGTTTTGCTTTAACGCATAGGGTTATGTTATATATTTTTTCATTTTAACATAATTTTTTAAAATTTTCATGTGAATCTAATAATAATTCCTACTTTTTCATTTAGTTAATACAAAACTTTTAAAACTAAATCTTAAAGCAAGTACCAACCAATTTTTTAAAATGAACTAAATGATCTAAACTTAAAAGATAAATTACTAAAACTAAATTTAGAACGATAAATAACTAAAATAAGATAAAGCAAAATAAAGTATATTTTTTATTTGTTTTCTTAAAATGTAAGCTTATGAATGGTTCAAAAGAGAGATATAAAGGACCAACATTTTTGGTGCCAACATTGGTTTAAACAATTAATGTTTTGATTGCGTTAATGTTGGATATGTATTTGATGGGATCATAGTTTCTTTGATTAGGTTTGTTGATAGATTCAGGAATCCTTCTATCTCAAGCTAAAATTTTTTGTCTTGTAGTTTCTATTTATAGTTCGTATATACGTTGTATTTCTTTGTGAAGTATCTCGTATCTTAAAACAGAAGCAAGAGGTATTTATACTGACCAGTTGCTTGTTCAAGAAGTGAATACGTAGAGTCAAACCTATGGTCAATCAAGACAATTGGTAATGTATACTTTAGGACACACTTTCCAATGTCGAACTATATTTTTCATTATTTTAAAATTACATATTTCTCTTTTAAAATATTTAAGTTCAAATAAATAAACATAAAAGACCAACTTGCCTACCTAGCTGCCGCTTTCAATTATTTGAACGAACATAGATTTCCAAAGTTGGATTTAAGAAAGACAGGAAATCAGTTTTTTATTGAAAAATAAAATAAAATGCGATAAAATTCTAATATGTAAAATTAAAAAATATTATTTGAAATACCTTAATCATACAAATTTTATTATGAATTATTTATACTAAAACATTATATTAATCACATTATCTAAATTAGAGTTCTTATTAATTTAGTTATAATTTGATTTGACTCAATCTAATCTAATTAGACCTGAGAAACAAAATATATATGTCACTAAAACTAACCATAACTGTTTAGATAAGGAGATGTAGAATTCACAAAGTTCAGTTACCATCACATAGTTCAATTACTTTATTTGTTCGTTATATATATCTTTCTCACATTTATATATCGAGGAATTAATTATAAATAAATATAGTTTTTTTTTTTCTTCCATCACAATCCACCCCAAATTGTTAACATCATTCTACAAGGAAGTGAAGAAGATGAAGATGAGAAATCACAGTGAAAAGGAAATGAAGTGCAACACCGACGCTTATCTGAAACTAATCTGAATTGGGCCATTGGCCCAAAGTCAAGATCTATATATTGGGATTAGTGGTCTCCGACATGTTTCTACTTTCTCCCTCTTTAATTTCATATACCTAAAAATATCACTCCATCACAGATATTTTATTATATCATAATCTACTTTGAAATTTCTTATATCATACAAAAACTTTCATGGATAAGAAAGTGTGTGACTTTTTTTTCTTGTTTACTTACTCACTTAAGAACTAGAATGTAAAAAACCTGGAATTTTTTTACTAGACAATTTTTAGCAGTTAGATGTTGGGTTAGTGTGAGAGAGCATGGGTCTAATTTATACATAAACAACTCTTAATTCAAAATTTTAAAATAATAAGTTTATGAATAGTAACTTCAAATTATTACTACACATGTTTGGAAAAAAATTGTTTCATTAAATATCTTCACATAGTTAGTGTAGTTAGTACCATACTAAGTTTTTTCAAGTTCAAATGTCAGAGTAAACAAATGAATCATTTAAAAATCATTCAAAACTCTTTCATATTCTTCAAAAATATGAATTTAAAGAAATTATTTTACAACCATTCTACTTGGATTTTGAACTTCCTGGACTTATATGAACATCGATATATTCAAAATATGAAATAAACTGTTATTAACAAATTAATTAATAATGGCTTAGGAGATAAAATGTGTCAAGTTGACTAATTTTTTATCACATATCTAATATATTATTTAGTTACATCAACATTATAACACCTAATACGATTATGACATTAATCAAAGGATTAAACTATACAGGCCTATATTAAATTTGAAAGACTACTTCAACCCACTCTTTTAGTATTCATATTTACTTTTGTACTCATTATTTTCTCATTCACTTACTAATTTGAGTGTTATTCACAAATAAACATTATGAACTGATGTACTTATTTCTCGTTATTGTCAACAAATTGTTCATTAACTAGAAAATTGAAAATTTTACCTCACTAATATTTCAGTTTAAACACAGTCAGTGTTAAAAACTGTTGTCATTAGAATATAACTTCTAAAATAAATACTATAAAAATTATTAAATTTATTAGCCGTTTAAAGTGGTTAAATTGTCCATGCGTGAATTTTTTTTTTCACACAATAATTTATTGGACTGAAGTTAGGCACACAGAGAAAATGAAGAAAGAATATATAAAATCACATCAACTAAGAACTAAAAGTACAAAGAATTTCACTACGAGAGAGAGAGAGAGAGAAGAAAAAGGGACAAAGCAGGTCTGCTTGGTGGTGGATGAAATAACTTTCCAATTGCTAAAACAAACAGGACCAACATTTTTTGAGCACATGTTGTGTTTGCTCTTTTTCTCTTACATGTTTATATGTGATATATGATGAAGATTTACATGTATATACTTTGGTCTGGGGAGCCACGTGTGGGGTTCACACTTCACACCATTGCTGACTGATACAATAATGACCTTCTTCCTTTCCTTGCTCCTGCTCTTCCACTGCGTTCAAACTCATTAATAAACCAGTCACAGGCCAAAGGGTGTTACGGTATTAGTGTTTTTGTGTTGGTGTTGGTGTTAGTGTTAGTGTTAGTGTTACTTCTCTTTTAGAGGTGAAGGGTAGAATGGCGAGTAAGCGGAAAAATGGTGCGAAGGGAGAGATTGTGGATGGTTCCAAGATTATGGAGTTGGTGGGAAATGAACAGGTTTTCAGCAACTTTGTGGACAATAAGTTTGAGGAGTTGGATAAGGACAGAGATGGGAAACTCTCCATGAAGGAGCTTGAACCTGCTGTTGCTGACATCGGTGCTGGCCTTGGTTTGCCTGCTCAAGGCACTAGTCCTGATTCAGATCACATCTATTATGAGGTCTTGTTTTCTTTCTTTTTCTTGCCCAATAATCCCTACTTTTTTTTTTCCCTTTTTGGGTTTTTGTCTTGTTTAGAAAATATCTTGGATTGGAATCTTGGCAATATTGTTGTGTTGTGTTGGGTGGGGGTTAAACTTAAACATGAAAGAAAATATGCATACATGTCTTTATTTGAAAGAAATTACTCATGAATGAAACAATTCTTTGTCAATTGTTTATGATTCCCACTTGGAAAACAGGTTATAACACTCGAATCGGTTGCTTCAAAGTGTCTAACTTGCTACCAAGATTGATGTTGTATGGGGCTGCTTGGCTTTTTTTTTTCACTTTTTTGCATTGGCTTACGCTTTGGCAGTATTCCGAGTGCAGTTTATTTTAACTCTGTCCATGACAATACTATCATGATGATGACTAAGAAAAAATAGCTAATTTATCACCAATAATAAAATACTCACTACCGTCATCTAATTTGTTTGAGTTCCCATGTCTTGTGGATGTGGTTTTCCCTTTGTTAATTTTTTTTTCTCTGTGGCTGTGGCTCCTTTTCAGAGAAATATACCTGTTTAGTGCTTCTGATATTGATGAAGAAACAGTCTGTGTCTGAACTAGGGATAAAAAAAGTCTTCAGTGACATTTCTCAAAATTATTGTTAATGTGGTGCTTGCTTTCTAGAATAAGTTCTCAAAATTGACTTCTAGCTGGCCCCAGAAGTTTCATAATCCATGAACCATGTTACCTTGGTAGGTCCAGTGGAAATCTGCCTTATCTGCTGCAATTACTTGCCTTACTCTATTTTTGCTTTTAATTTTCTCCATGAAAGCGGAATCTGGTGACGTATGTAGAGGAAGAAACAGTGTTAAGCTGGCAATTTAGCAGCTAATATATGTTAAACCAGACTTGATCTAGACCCTCCTATTGAAGAACTGGGAATTGTTATTTTATACTAGACTTTAGAGAATCAAAAAGTTAAATCTGTTATTGTAGTTTTGATTTGGATTAGCAAAAAGTTAATCTGTTATTATAGTTAATGATGAACTCCTGGGACCCAACCCAAAATGCTAGTGCCAGCTCCAATGCTCCACATGTGCACAAAAAAAGGTGTTCCTTTAATAGCATGCTTTGGGAAAAAGCAAATTCCTTACCTAATTTACTCTGCTAAATATGGGCAATAAAAAATTTAGAGTACAAGACAACTTAGCCCCAAGAAAGAAAAAGAAGCAATATGTTTCTAAATTTATGACGTGATATCATTCAATGTGGATTTACCGGTGGGCTTTTTCTGTTGCTGATTTTCCTTCATTTCTATTTGTTATGAAATATGATGAAGTACTATTATCATGCTAGCACTATATACTGCCCAGCAAAATTTACCCAGTGGGCTGTAATTGTTCCCAGAAATTGATTCACTTTTGTGGTACATAGGTAAACCAATATGTGTATCTGCATTAATTATCTTGATCTGAAGAAGAGTTTGATCTGTCATTATATTTTCAATAAAAGTACTCAAGCTCCTTTCACAATTTCTGCATGTACTACCCAAATTTCCATGCTTTAATTTGAACAAATAATGGAACAAGACTATATGAGTGGAAAATTCTATTGACCTTGTGTATAGGTCTTGAATGAGTTCACCCATGGCAAGCAAGAAAAAGTAAGCAAGATGGAGTTCAAAGAGGTCCTCTCAGACATTCTTTTGGGCATGGCTGCTGGACTAAAGCGAGACCCTATTGTTATACTTCGCATGGAAGGGGAAGATCTACTTGAGTTTGTGAATGGTCCAAGTTATGAAGCAGAAATGGCATCCATTTTCTCTCAGATTGAGTCCCCAAGTGGATCACTTCGTGAACATGTAATTGAAGCTTTTGGGAGACTCACTGTTGATCAAGGAGTTCCTCCCACGTCAGATTCTTGGGTAGATGCTGCAACTACTCTGTCCTTGAATGGTGTTTCTTGTACACAATTAAGTGCTTGTTTTTGAAACTAGAACTTTGTGTATCAAAACTTGATTATTTACAGATATGTCTCAGCATTTTTTTTCTTTTACTTATCCTCCTGACTAGCAATTTTTCATGAAGGTTTTCAACAACGTTGTGGATCCAGCACTGTCTCAAGCTGGGCCTGCTTTGGACAAACCTGCTGCTCAGGAGACATTTTTGGAAGAATTTAAGAAAGTGGCATTCAGTGTGGTTGATATTCTTAAAGAGAAACCTGTCATTGTCGCCCACAGTGAAAACACATTTGATGGACGCGGCGTTAAGAGACTTTTATCCAACAAGTTTGAACTAGAACGGGTTTATTTTTATTGTGATTCATTTCAATATCTTTCTTTCTTTGAATTTACTCATCCATACATGAAATTCATCGATCTGTCGCATGATGCAGACTTTGAACTTGGCTTTAGAGAATCTGCCAAAAGATCGCAATGGAAAAATATCAAAGGACTATCTGCGGGTGGCACTAGATCTGGTGTCTCCATCTGCTGGTTTGCCTCCAGTTGGTGCAATTGAAGAGGTATATTACTAAATGCATGCAGACAAAGACATCCTCTTTCCTACTTAGGTTCATCTATTTGGAAATTGCTTTCACTCTATTGAATTCTGTATGCTGCTAGATAGTTAGTTTTGTTAAAGAACTAAACTAGGCTGAAAAAATATAGGACAGATTAAGACATTTTCTATTGAAATGTTGGCATGAGTCACTTCAATGCTAGTGTTTATAAAAGAGATTGACACATTTGTTTATAAATTGATGCTGCTGTATTATAGGCTCAAAAGTTTTAGTTGGCATGAATCAGTGCTACAACTAGTTTTTATTTTTCCTCTTGGTCCATGCCATCATATCATGGCATACAATGATATCTTCTTATAAATGTTGACTTCATTTTCTTGAGCCAGAGATTAAAAAGCCGCGTGTTTGATTTGACAGATGGATAAAGTTATCGTTGAAGCCTTTAAGATGGTGAATGCCGATGACACAAACACGGTTACAGAAGAAGAATTCAAGAAAAGTTTAACTGAAATATTGGGGGGTATCATGTTGCAGTTAGAGGGCAATCCCATATCTGTTTCTTCAAACTCAGTTGTGCATGAGCCTTTAGGCTCATCTTCTACACTCTTGCAGCCATCTTCTAGTGAGACAGCATAGTTGTCTCAAGTTTATCACCGGTCAAAAAACTAAGTTCAATCATTTTTCTTATTGATGCAAATTGTTACTGGCATAGTCTCTTTTCAAGAGTCACTTTGTATGCTGTGGGATTATTTATGGATCTGAAAATGATAGAATTCCATTGAAAAAAAAAAAACTCAATTATCCTTTGCCGGGCGTGTTTATCACTTCAGTTGTAATGTAGATAGATGTCTTGTAGGCCATTGATGGTGACATAAACAGCGACTTAATATAATAATATGACATGTATTTTTCAAATCAGTCTCTGAAAATACATACCAGTAGTTGGAAGATTATTGGATGAATAGAACTAAGGAATAGTTATAAATAAAAAATAATATGGATTATGTTTCGCATGCACCATCTTTTATTGGACCTTTTGTTGTTTTTACATATATCAACAATCGCAGGCAAATGGTTGTGGAAATTTGGGATGTGCCGGCAAGAAGATGCCTTAAGTATGCAAGGAGTAAATATATCTTTGACTTCATTTATCACTTGATACCTTTAGTCAATAAAAATAGAGTCTAACTTGTGAAAAGGTAATTATTTATAAAGCAAGATTGAAAAATTAGATGGTTGAAAGAAAGTGGTAGCGAATTATTGAAGATCGGCTGAAGAACATAGCTGTTGGGTAATGATGCAGCATTACATAGCTGTTGGGACATAGTTGGATAATGGATAATGTATGTGCGTAAAAATCTATGGTTTCATGGCACTATTTAAGCTAGTATTTTTATCAGTTAAGATAAATAGACGAATCACAATCCTTTCAGATATTAAATATGTCCTTTCACACATTCGGTTGCTAATGGACAAAGACAGGAAGCCATGCCTCGCAACACAACAAGGCAATTCCATGAAGACCGATATATTGTGTTTTGAAATGTAAAATATTACATCACAAACAAATATTGCAAACTTTTTAAAGGAAAAGTAAACTTAGGTTGGTGTTTTTCTAAACAATTGGGATTTGAAAAATGGAATTTTGATATTTATTTATTTGTGGTTAACTGTGAATAAACGACCATTTAACCACTTCAATTTACGAAGATTTTGATTATTTAAATAAGAATTTAAAGATTTTAGAGAAAAAAATCCAGAGTGCTACATTTGAAAATTGAGGGATATAATAATAGAAGACTTAACGTTAGGACTTAGATAGCGTTTGGACTTCACAGACTCTCAAGAGGCTGCAACAACCAAGACAAGGGACATACAAAAATTCGTGATCTATCTACTTCTCACACATGGAATGAAAATTTTCATTGGAAGTTTGTATCCACTTTCAGGTGGAAGGAAGTTAGAGACAAAAGAAAACGGAAAAGAAGAGATTTTGTGAGATTAAATTAGATTTAAATTCTGTTATCTTAATATACATTGTTTAATTCCAAGATCAGGTTTACTTGATTTCTCCCATGATGTGGTACTAAAGGAGGACAGGTAGCATAACCTAGGAAGGAACAAACAATACATAAAGCTGTCTCATGAGAGATGAAAGGTGTAATTTTCTCAAAACATTATTGTGTAGCTTAGCATATATGTATCTGCGTGGAATATATGAATGGTGTCTATAATGTTGTTCAAATTCAAGATTTGTCTAGTCGTATAAAGTAGGTGATATTTCCAATGACATCTTGTTTGATATTTAGTGCTGTATAATAGGAAGCAACACATAACGGGTTTCTCTAGATTGATAAACAACTTATTAAATAAAGCCACCCAAACCTACCTATTTTCAACGCTAACAAAATGGTGCTCCTTGTTCCTACGCTCAAGTTGATCATCTTTTTTGCTCTCTTCGTTTTTTCAGGCAATGCACTTCTCCTTTATCTGCTGCTTCTCTTCTGTTTTCATTACATAATCCTATGCTCTTGTCTTTCTAACTGCCTTATCTTCTTCTCTTTGTTGTTCCTTTCTTCTCTTTTGCTCATTTAGCTCTCAATATTCTCTGCAGATTGCTTTGACCCTTTGGATCCAACCGGGAACATTTCCGTAACTTTTGACATTTACCAACGTACAGATGATGGATATCTGGTAAGTACAATTACACACTTAAACTGCAAATTGATTTTTGAACCACATACTTAGTACTTCACAGTTATGATGATGCACAACAAAGCGCAGCAAAAATTCCCCTGGAACTATACACCATATATCTGGTGGTTTGCAAATTACACTAAATAGAAGCATTTGAAGTTTATTCTTCTGACACCAACTAGTTGATTAAGTTCTACCGTTTTGTTGCATACAATATAAAACAAACAATGAAGCACACAACTAGAATGTTGTTTTGTTGTTGAAATCTGAACTAGAATCGAGCTTGGAATGTAATGTTTTGTGCAGGCAAGGGTGAGACTTGAGAACTACCATCAGTATCGGCATGTGGAGAAACCAGGGTGGAAGCTAGGATGGAGATGGGCAAAGAGTGAAGTGATATGGTCAATGAGTGGTGCCATAGCAACCGACAGAGGGAATTGCTCATCTTACAGCGGTTCTCAGATGCCACATTCGTGCAGGAACGATCCCATCATAGTTGATCTCTCTCCGGAGGTCTCAGAAAACAGGTCAGAGCATTGTTGCCGTGGTGGCCTCCTCTCTGCCTGGTCTATTGATCCTTTCGGTGCATTCTCTTCATTTGAACTTGAAGTGCGCAACGTGGGAGATAACCCACTTGGACAACCACCTAACAATCTTACATTGATGGCCCCAGGTCCTGGTTACACTTGTAGCCCCCTTCTTGACACTCATCCCTCGGTCTCCTCAGATTTTGGGGGACTAAGACAAGTTCCTGTTCTCAGTAAGTTAATCTTCTCATGCCATGTAATGTAACATTCTCCTGCAACAAGTGGTTTTTCTTTTGAACTTAGATCACAGTCAATGATTAGTTTACTAAATTTTGCACTTCAGGAACTTGGAAATCAACATGTGCGTATTCAAGTTTCTTAGCAAACACATTACCGGTATGCTGTGTTTCCCTCTCATCATTTTACAACCCCGTCGTCACATCTTGCCGAAATTGCAGTTGCGGATGCAGAGAAGCATATAAAAGTACAGCTTCTTGCATAAGGTGTGTATTTCAATTGCTCACTCACATTTGTGTGAATGCCTTTGTAACTTTCATTCCCTCTCCCTATTCATTTGGGTGCTTATCTTACCAGGCCTGGTTCCTTGTCACGGTCCAATGAGGACAACACGATTGAAACCGTTGAATGCACCGACCACATGTGCCCCGTTCGAGTCCACTGGCATTTCAAGAACAACTATATGAACCAGTGGAGAGTGAAGCTTACCATTTCTAACTACAATTACAACAAAAACTACTCCAACTGGAACTTGCTGGTCCAACATCCTGGTTTCACTCAAAAAACATCAACCTACAGTTTCAACAGCACTAAACTTCCCACCCTCGGAATCCAAGGTACTGTCTTCATGATCATACACTTCATTTAACCATAGCTATATTAATCAAAAACTCAAAATACTCTTACTGTGCAGTTCTAATTAAGAAATAAATCTGTGGCAGATGGAGTTTCGCTGTTTTGGGGAATAGATTTTTACAACAATGAGCTATTGCATTCTGAAAAGGCCAAAGTGGGTGTTGTGACAACAGAAATACTGTTGGATAAAGATCCAAATTCTTTCACAGTAAGTAATGGATGGGCATTTCCCAGAAGAATATATTTCAACGGTGACAACTGCGAAATGCCTTTACCTGACACGTTTCCTATGCTGCCAAATCGTAGCTCTACTCTAGCACCTCCTTATTATGGTTTTACTCTCTTATTCATCCTTTTGTTTCTTCCCCTGTTAGTCTCTTGGGTTTGAACATACCTCATTTTTTAAGAATGTTTTGTGTTTTCTTTATATACATATTGGAAAATTGTAATTCTATATATTATAAATTATAGATTTCTAAAACGCCATAATCTTATTAGAAAAAACTTGTATTAGTATACAGGAACAAATATACTCTAACAGTATGCTATATAATAAATTAATGACAAAAACTATAGTAAATTCCATCTTTTATTTTTCTTTTTTTATAATATGTTGATATTTTACATTCTATTTATCGGAATAAAAATGAAGTATAATACGAATAAAGATGTTGGTGGTACAGATTGAAATTTTGGAATTTAAGTTTAGTTTAACTTTAATTAATCAATTTCTAAAGTAATGATTTTAGTCACTTCTATATTATAATCTGATCTTATTTTTTATATATAAGTTCATTAACACGTTTAATTTTGATTTTAATGGAAAATTGTAGTTGTCAGTTTTGCTCTTTCTCTTCCTCCCACTTATCGATTAACTCATCTTTTTCTTTAATTTTCTCCAATTTATCGTCATTTTACATGAAATTATAAAAGAAATTAACAAATTCACGAATAAGTAGAGACGACAAATAATTTACATTAATTTAGTACAAATATATGTATATATATATAGATAATACTTTTATTTTAAAAAAAATATAAAAATAATAAAAATATATATATATATATATATATATATATATATATATATATATATATATATATCATCTCATACTTTTCCGAATCTTCATACTCATTTTTTTTTTAATTTATTAAAACACATATAACTTATTAGGTAATATAAAAAATTGATATTTACTTTTATTTGATTTTTAATTTCGTAACTTGTAATATGTAATATATATATATATATATATATATATATATATATATATATATATATATATATTAAAATGGGAAAAAAAGAAAATAATATCATTTTGACATTAGATACTTAATAGTATCATGCTTTTTTATAGTGAATTTTAATTTTTATAAAATAATAATAATAATAATTAATATTTTAAAAAATAGATAGACGGGTATATTTTTTAACATTAGAAATGAGAGTGAAATAAAATTTCATATCAACTTAATATAAAAATAAAATTTTACATTGAAAATTAAATGAAATAATCAAATTTACATCAAAACCCAAAATAGAAATATCGGTAATAAAATAGTAAAAATCAGGTATAATTAGTCGTATAATACTCATACTTTTAATTTTTTATTTTTTGGAAAAAAAATAAAAATGCCACGTGTCAAGTCCCTGTGTGTGACACGTGGCGTTGTCAGTGCCACGTGGTATTGCAATGTCACGTGTTAGTGTCATTATCAGATGTCATTGTGTTGATCTCGATTTAGTCCCCATATATGTCTTTTTGTTTCAATTTAGTATCTAAATAAGTGTATTTGATTCAATTTTGTCCCAATTTTTTTTAATAATTAAAATATTTTTGTAATCCATTTTTTATAAGATTAAAAATAATTAAGTATAAATATTTTTACAAAATTAAGTACTAATATTTATATTTTTCTTCTTAATTTCAGACCAAATTTATTATTTATATAAATGTTATACGAATATTTTTTATTAAAAACGACTTTTTAACATATTACTTTATTAATTACTTTTTTATTAAGTACTCATGTTTTGTTAATTTTTTTTTAATAGAACAATATTGTCTCTTACTAATTTTAAACCAAAATTTCTATTGGTTTGAATGTTATACTAATTTTTTTTATTATTAAAAATGACTTAATAAAATAACTTTTACCACTAAATTTTAATATAAATATCAAATACTTAATTTTTGTTAAACTTTTATACTTAATTACTTTTAATTTTATAAAAAAAATGGATTTTAATTATGAAAAAAAATTGAGACAAAATTGACTCAGATACACATACTTAGGTACTAAATTGAAACAAAAGACATACATGGAGACTAGATCGAAATCAACACAATGGCATCTGATAGTGATATTGACATGTGGCACTGACAATGTCACGTGGTACTAACAATGCCATGTGGTACTAACAATGCCACGTGTCACACACAGGGACTTTACACGTGGCATTTTTTATTTTTTTTCAAAAAATTAAAAAAAATTAAATAAAAAATAAAAAATTTTTTAAAAAAATAAAAAAAACTACAGACTGACACGTGACACGTTGACTAACGGCATTCGTCAATCCTGTGTGAAAGAGACCTACTAACCCCACATCGGGTACTATACGACTAATTATACCTAAAAACTATCTAAACCAATAATATTTTAAGCACTTAATGAAAACATTTTTGATAAAAATTTGATTAAAATACTCAATTTAAGAGAATTAAACTTTATATATATATATATAATATCAACCATATTTATCATTTCATTTTCATGGACATATTAAAAATTAAAAAGAGATATTTTATTGTTGAAAAAAGAAAACAGTGTCATAGCGCGATAAAAGAACCAAGAATCTGCAGCAAAACAATCAGAGAAGAAGCCATGGCGGGTCAACCCAAACCTGATATCCGACCCATATTAAACATCGTCATCGTCGTTGGTAACTTACACGCCCCTGTACGTTATGCTTTGCAGTGCTTTTGTGTGATGGTGTTAATGTTAGTGTTGTATTGAATGGAATGAACAATAGCTATGGAGACGGAAGCACTTCCCATCGTCAATAGATTCCGGCTCACTCAGCATCCTCGCTCCTTGTCTGTATCCTCTCTCTCAGTTTACTCTGAAATAACTAATTAATATATATATATATATATATATATATATTATAAAAAGATCCTTAAAGATTGTACAAGAAACACTCCAAAATATTTTTTTACAAATCAGTGTTTGTTAGTAATCTGCTTCTATTAAATAAATTGTCAATTTTAAGGATTATTTTATTAGTTTTATTAATTTTAAAACTAACTTGATTAACGATTAGAATTTCAAGGAAAATTCACTCTTTTGCGATCTCTTTCTCTGCTTAGTTTGTCATACAAGTTTTCTTTTTTTTTTTTTTTAATTTATTTTGGTCAACCTTCAGCTTAAAAGAAATAGAGCATTGATGCTATGCTGCTTACAAATCTTGGAATTTCCTTGGTGTAGTTTTTGAACTAGTTATCTATTTGGTTTCTATTGAGGAGATTGAAGCAAAGTGGACCTTTGCTTTTCACATATTTACAATAGATTGAAGTTTCTATACACAATGGTGCAGGTTTCCAGGAAGGGTTCCTTGGGTCCGTTATCATGGGACATACAAGGATCTTAGTATAAACTTGATTTGGCCTGGAAAAGATCCAGCTTCAGGTAAGATGTTTTCTCTTTTTCCTTCGATTCTTCGTGCACCACTTCTAACCACCCAATTATCGGTTGCTTTTACAATTATCACTAGTTAATTTCATATCCGATTCTGTTGGAGATTCTACTTGGATCGTTGATATAATTATATTATCACTCTTTTAATTTTATGATTTTGTAACCAAGTTATGTTTAAATATAAATTCTAACATTTTATAAGAATCTATGTTAACTGCTGTTTGAATTTATCTCATCATCAGCTATTGGACCATTATTAAGTATAGTGAGTCCTACGAACTTCTCATTCCAGGCACGAAATCATCTCTTAGGGAGCCCCTAGTTTTATTAGTTCTGTAAGATTTAATAAGGTTTAAACTCAAATTATAAGAGGTTCAGGTTCTTCTAAGTGTGGGCAAAATTTGTGATGGGCCACCGTTGTTAATTAGGTTAATGATGTATTGATTGTTTGGAAGAAAAGTGATAAGCTGGGAAGAATGAACGAGTTTATGTTCCAATCAAAAACCACTATGACCAAACAATAGAAAAAGAATAACAGGGTTTTTGCTGAGTTTTGTCTAGATTAGACTTTCTTTGTTTCCTCATTGTGTTACATGGGTGGTAGTTTGGATGTCTCTTAGAACAACTATAACATGACCCCACCTACATAAAGAGAGAAAGTGGCAATTTGTTTTGCCTGCTACTTTGATTTGACGAGTCTTGATCCATTTCTTTCAGGGGTTGATAGTATAGGCACAATACCATCTGCTCTTGTAACATATGCTGCTATTCAAGCATTACAACCCGACTTGATCATCAATGCAGGCACTACCGGTGGCTTCAAGGTTGGCACTGTCTTCTCCCACAGCATAATAGTGTTAGACTTGCCGGATTACTAGTTTTGAACTCTCAAATGTCTGTTATACTTTTCGCATCTCTTCCTGGGTTAGTTTGTTTTGATCCTCTATATTTGAAATTATTGACGTATTCATTTTTGCAATAGTTTATGGTAACATGTGGTACAATGTTTTGAATCTGACCCTGTATTCTATGTTAAATACTGCTTCTTATATTTTTCTAATTTTTTTGTGATGAATGAACTTATAACATAAGTGTTTTATGGTAAAAATCAATTGATCTAATGCATTATTTGTAAATGGTCATTGATTTGATGTCTCATAATTTTATGTATAAATTGTTCTGGTATGAAGAAATTGATTACTAAAATGTATTACTGTGTGAATGGACAATATGACTGTGGCATGTTGATGACAAACTTATTTTCTACCAGCATGTGCAGTTGTTGTACTTCCTCCCCCACTGGTGTACATGACTCAAATACTAACTCTCAGTGAATCAAAATCTTATGATGATTATACAAGTTGTTAAAAATATTATGATGCAGCTATATGCATGTGTGTGTACATGAACATATTTTTCTAAATAGTGTTTATTGTTGAATGTTTTCAGGCCAAAGGAGCTAGTATTGGGGATATTTTTATTATATCAGATTGTGCTTTTCATGACAGAAGAATACCAATACCTGTAAGTGTAATTCCTCTTGATAGTTCTCGATTGTTGTTTTTTACACTCTTCTCTATTTGGAAGTGCAGTTGGCTGTGTCAAGTTTTTATTTAAGAAAGCAATTGATGGAATAATCTATAGTGATGTTAGTGTTTTGGTACTACGTATGTGTTGGGGGAGAAGGTGTGAAGCGTTAAGAAAATACATCCTTTCTCTGTTTTGGCTTTTGTTCTATCTATGTGGGATGCATGTCTCTCTTTTAACATGTATCTCTTCTTTCCTTCCAATAATATTATTTAACTAGGAAAAAGAATAATAGTTGAATGATTTCAGCATGATATACCTCTTATTCTTTATTTTCTCCATTGATCAAATAGAAAAAATATGAGTAAGTGTTAAAGATCCTACATCGACTAGAAATAAAGTCAATTTATAGTGTCTAAGTAGAGACATTTATCACCTTACAAGCTAATTTGATGAGATTTAGTTAGACATAAGCACACTTTTTAATATAGTATTAGAGCTTATCCTAACGAGGTTTCTAGGACCTATTGTGTTACTCGCTATCGACCACTCACAAATATCTCATCTAATGTACAAGATGTACGTACCTTGACATGAAGGATGTGTGTAGGAGACAACTTTTAACAAGTTTGTTTTTTAAGGATGATTTGGGCTTAAACTCACTTCTTAATATTAAGTATAGTGGTTGACCTATCTATACCATTTGTGCAATTGCTATATACTAAAAGTATGTCAAGTTAGATTTTAATCAAGAGGATTACATACTATTTTTCTCTTAGAGTTTTCAATTAGTCGATTAGGAATCTTATTGACAATTATTTGGCTAGAGACTTAGAGTGATTTATTTCAGTATTTCTTGGTCGATAATAATGGATTTTAAATTTTAAAACTTCTGTTGAGATATTCCATTTGTGAGTTGAATGCTAAATAGATGTATGTTTTCAGGTTTATCTTTTAAGCCTTTTTGGGGGTGAGGGGTGAACAAGAACAAAGTTGCTCCGTGCTCACAATGTAGTGAGTAAGAAGTTTTTCTGTAAACATTAATATATATAGACATGAAATGTCTTTTGCAGGGATTTGATCTGTATGGAGTTGGTTTACGTAAAGCCTTTAATACACCAAACCTTATAAAGGAGCTGAATCTAAAGGTGAGTAATATTTGATAAAATGTATACGCTTCTGCTGAAAACAAAACTCTTCATAACAGTTAATCTTGCCGATCAAAACAAAAAATTAACAGTAATCTTATTCAAAATTCATATTGCCAACTAAATCATGTGCCATCTGTTAACCAGATTACCTGGATTGAAAGAGATGCAAATGCCATCTTGCAAAGTTTGTGCATTCGAGCACAAAAGTTATCTTCCTGTTTTTATGACTGTCTTGACTTGACACTTTGGAGTTCATTTTGGATTAGATTCTTACTGTTAATAATATCCGTATGATTAGACGTTCAAGGATTAATTTTGAAGCCAACATATTATAATCTGCCCAAGAGAAATGTTAGGAATGCAATCTTCTATACATTATTTTGAACACACTTTTTTTGTTGACTAAAGTTAATTGGAAATCACATAAATCACAAGTTTCAACCCCTAAAAGAGTGTGTTAGAAGATGTATATTAATGAGTGAGTTGCTAACACTCGTCATGTGCAAAAAAATGTCTAATCTATTTTATTTTTTATTTGCCTCGTTGGACAACCATCTCTGCTGATAAATTGGAGATTTACATGTTTAATTCATTTTCAGTCAGTCTAATATGCAATCAGTGAATGATGAAAGCAAACCATTTTATGCCAATGCAAAAAGAAATTGTCTAGCTTCTGCCAAGTTGGTGACCTTTACTTTGTTCAGGTCATTAATACATTTATCTCTTGCTGTTTATATACTTTATGTTTATATTTCTTCTTTTGAGGCAAGGTGGTGCAGTCTTGGCATAGTTTGAACCCATACCCAATTTAGAGGGAATTGAATTGAACCGGTTTTTCCTGTATTACCATTAGTGTTAGATGAGGTTACAAATGCATTGCTGCCTTTGCATTAATATCTTGCAAGTGAATAAACAGCTTTAACCTAGATAATAATAGTAGTCTTCACACCAGATAAATATCATACTCTGGAACATGGTTATGTTACAGTTGAAGATCAAATACATGAACATGTGCCTTGATTTGCTACACTGTGTATTTGTTGCCCAATTCTATAGTTGTTTTTACGTTACTTATGTAAGACTTGAACTTTAAACGACATTTGCTCATTATTTTCAGGTGGGTAGATTGTCTACTGGTGACTCTTTAGACATGACACTGCAGGATGAATCATTAATCATGGCAAATGATGCAACAGTTATAGATATGGAGGTAAACTGATTGGCACATTCCACTCATATTGGGAATTGCATGAATCCACATATTCACAAATAACATGTTGTGTCATCAAATAAATCCCCATTTAAATATCAGAGGACTGAATAACTAACTAGTAATTGTTCTGATCGTTCAATTGTGAAATATATAGGCTTAACTCCCAGTTTCAACATTTTCTTCCAGGGAGCAGCTATTGCTTATGTTGCTGACCTTCTGAAAGTTCCAGCAATTTTTGTAAAAGCTGTAACTAATATCGTTGATGGCGACAAACCGATTGTAGAAGAGTTTCTGGAGAATTTGGCTGCTGTAGCTGATGTGCTTGACCCGGCTGTTGAACAAGTTGTTAATTTTATTAATGGAAAATCGGTATCTGAACTTTGACAAGGAAATTTCATCTTCCAAGTTGTTTTGTATTCAATTATGGTGGGCTCAGGCTAGAACACTGTCATTATTGATTAGGAATTTGTTTGTGAGATTTAAGCAAAATTAAACTCAGTATAAACTGAAGATATTGCATCCCTTCCTCTCTTCCCTCTTTTGTACTATTCTGACGTTGATGGCTGTGCAAGTTATCTGCTAACATTTGTGACATTCACTGTAAACATGTACACAAACCAAGTTTGGACAAAATAAAAAACTATGTATAGAATAATTGTTTTTTGGCAGTTTATTGAGAATAATCATTGTTTCACGACAAATGTAAATTTATATTTAATGGACCTCTGATCAAACCCAACAAAAACTATACTTCCAATTATTGATTTTACTTTTAAATTCTTCTTAATTTATTTTTTTCAAATATTCATTTAAAAACTAAGGATAAGTTCACGTAGTTAGAAAAGTATATTCAAATGAAATATATTCCTGTACCAAAAGAAAATCAAAATATATTCAAAATTAAATAACTTATTTACTATTTAGGTTTAAGTTGCAGAATGTGATTATATTTATCCAAAATCAGGGAATGTCGTACTTATTTTTGCGTAGAGAAGTGTTTATTTGTTTTTATTCCCTGTATTTATCTTTTGCTTTTATTTGGTATTATCGATCTAGGTTAGTGTTATTTATAATATAAATTACATACTTATTGCAGATAGATATCACATAGTAATTATATTAACTTAACAACTATTTTGGAAATCACAAAAGGTTATGTTTTAATTAGCTAACAATATAAACTATTTTACAACCAATGGTGTGGATATATTACATTTTATTATAATTTAGTAATTATATTTTTACTCCTTTTACAAATTTTAAAATATAATTTTAGTTCTCCAAAAATTTCATCTTATTTTTTTCTCATTAATTTTGGAATACTAATGTTTGTTCTTCTAAGTGTGTATTTAAGAGTTTATAATCATTATTTAATTATTGTTATTAGACATTAACTATAAAGACGTTAGTTGAGAAATAAATAAATTAGACAAGTGATTAATAAGTTGAATTTTTCGACACTACCCAGATTAAAAAGAAAAAAAAAAACTTGAGGAACAAAAGTACAACAAAATGAAAAAAATTTACTGGCCAAAATAAAGTCATATTATTTCATATATATATATATATATATATATATATATATATATATATATATATATATTATTTAT
>Ga0214542_1005638_pt1 | contig 23600 bp, 16 predicted proteins | sample CNSS1metaG_FD_160096 | JGI IMG/M metagenome (GOLD analysis project Ga0214542, IMG submission 160096) | Root nodule microbial communities from cowpea collected in UCLA plant growth center, Los Angeles, California, USA - CNSS1 | ecosystem: Host-associated > Plants > Roots > Nodule | place: USA...
TCAAAGCGGGGATTCCCCGTCAAAACGGGGACGGGTTCGGGTGATACCCACGGGCACGGGTTTATTTGCCATCTCTAACTCTATCTCTTTAAATTCCAATCTTGTTCTTGTATTTGTCAAGCGTGTTTGTTATGAAGTTCTCAGATCAGCTTGTATCAAAAGCATAAACCTAACAACTAGTAGAGCTAATGTTTGTGTTTTTTGGAAAAACTATTTGAGTTGAACAATTGTAAGTGCGTACTTCAAAGAAATATGTAAACACTTTAACGCAAGATCTTCTTGTAAGAAATGAAATGACAAGCATTATCTGAAAACACATAATAAACATTTTTAAATATTCGACATGTACCATAAAATATTTCAAATTATGTATACGGAAAAAACTTATCAAAGTTCAAATGCTTACATTTATCCAACTTACAATGTAAATGCTTGTTTCTGTCCAAATAAAAAGTTATTAAACAAAATATATAAGCAAAGTGTTTGGAGCTATTTATGATGCATAAATATGAAACATATATAAATACAACAGATACGTCGATATGTTAAGTTTGAAAATAATAAGACATGATATGTGATATATGCATATTGAAAAATATACAATTTTAAAAAAATATGAAAAATATATGATTATTCTTGTGTGAATCCAAATTAAAATCAAGTGTATTAAATATTTTTAAAATAAAAATTTATAAGTTATTATCATTATAAAAGTATTATTGATTTATATATTAAATATTTTATTGATAAATATTAGTAAAATATCATAAAATATCAAATATAGATACGTGACGCTAAATTGTAATATTGGTGCACCTTATCAAAGGCAATAGCTTACCGAAAGCTAACAAGAGTATATAAGCAAAGTGCATGCATCTATTCAAGCAAATAAAGTATTTGCATTTGTCTAACAAAACAAAGTGCTTAAATCTACCGAAATCTGATTGATATATATATATATATATATATATATATATATATATATATATATATATATAAAATCATGTTTTATACTTTCTTATTAAACAATATTTACCATATAACAATGGACAACTTTCAGTGTTCATGGTCCCTCAATAACAAAGTTATAAAACAAATGTGATATTAGAAATAAACATACCAACAACGAAATATACAGACCCGAAAAACCCTTTGAAGACGTAAGTGAAACCCCTTATGTTAACGTTTTCAACTTGGATGACAAAAGGTCAGCCAGTAGTAAGAAAAAATGTCACCTAGAACTTAAACTGCAGAAGTATGTATGACTTGACAAAATTAACAATATAGGGGCACACGCTTTTCAACATGATGGTTACAAGATGGGAAACTATTTTCAGTAAGCTAAATCAATCATTAAAGTACACATAATTTAAAAGTAACTTGACTAGTTAATTTGCTAAAATGTTAAAAATGTGGTTACAAAGCTTATTTCAATTCTTTCCATAACGCATTTGAAATGAAAATCCCCATGAATAGTTCCCCAAAGGTAAAATTCTCGATACTATTAGGAAATGGAGAATGGATGCTTAAACCTTTAAAATCATAAGGAGAAACACCTTTCAGAAAATCTGAAACTCGGCATATGCTCTATGATACTACATAATTATCACAAAATATAGCGTAACATAGTTCAGCTGTCTTCGCCATTGCTCCCCCCTGATTCCGTTGCCCTTAGTTCTTCAGCCAGCATCCTCGCCCTGTTCTGTGTTTGCCTTTCTACAGCAACCATATACAGGCCTAGACAATTGTAGTTACGAAAACAAGATTGTAATTGAACAAAGTTTCAATGAGAAAAGAAATAGCACAAGCCCAAGGGTTCAAAATACTTACCGACAGCACTTCCAATAGCACAAGCCCAAAGAATTCTCATGGACCACTTGTCCCCAATCACTCCTCTGGTTCCCATGGTATGTAGAATAGGCCAGAAACTTTGCTCTGCAAAAAGGATACAAGCTTAGTAAAACAAAAGAAGCTGACACAATTTGTTCAACTATCAATTAAGTATCTGTTCCATCTCCCCAAAAGTCCAACATTTAATACAAACGAAGTTTAAATAGTTTATCCCTTAACCCACTGAACCGCTTCTAAAAGCACAATTTATGAAGGCCTGAAGAGTCGACATGAACAATATCTCAGGTATAGCATGTTTAACAATACAGCCAACTTAAGTGGAACATTATTGTCCCATTCAACACAAGCATACAATTTAATGATTAAGAGTGTTTTAATCATCTTTTATTTCTATTTTAGAATTAGAAAATTAATAAAACAGAATAGAATATTTTGTTACCACGTAAGCTACTACCTCCATCTCAAAAAGCATTTCAATTAGGTTGGTTGCTGAGGCTCCTGCAAATCCATCACTGGACATTGCAGCTTCCTTATCCCATCTGTAATTTCTCAACATCCAAAGAAACAAAAACAGTGTCTAGGTCTACAAAGCATGTATGCTAACATAGGCATTTAATCCATGAGAGATATGTACTCAGTGTTAAGAACATTATGACCATTTGGAATACTCTCAAGTCAAACATTGCTTCTTTTTTTTTTTACTCTTACTATTTTTATAAGAATAAAAATGGACATACAACAAATACAAAAATGATAAACTTCAGATTCCAATTCTTCCTCCCCTTAGTTTTTAACTGCAAAAGAAATGGTTTCGAAACGCTTTAAGCACCGAGAAAACATAAATACACGAACGCAGTAGGCATCTATCAGATAGACAAAACCAGAATACCAAAATAACAATGAAAATTATGCTACATTAATCCAACCACGAATATATGAACTTAGGCAATTAAATCAGACTAAATAGCCTTTTAAAACTCCAGGATTCAAAGTTTCCTCCAATCATCAACCAGAAACCCCAACACTTTGTCAGACTCCACCAAAATCGTCTCTACCAATGAAAACAGAAACTCCAGACTCCATCAGCAAATCGAAGGCGTCAACGATTCAAACCAACATCAAAGGGAAATAAGTGAAAAAACAAGAACGAAAAACATGCTCAGTTCTCTCTTGAGCCAGTGAATATTATCAGGACCCGAATCAGAAAACGAAATCGAGAAATTGAAACAAAGAGGGAGAGGGAGAAACTGAACCTGGTCGGCGCCGGCAGCGGAGACCTAGCCGGAAATGATAGCGAGGGAGAGTTCGGTTTCTGCAACCGCCACGACGAGGGGGACACGAGCTCTGACACCGGGGAATTCTGGAGGTGGAAGCCCTCGAGCTCAGTGTTTGGGAGAAGAAACAGAGGAGAAAATTCCACCTTCAAATAGTTCTCCTATATTCCTAAAATATTTTTAAATTTTCATTTTGTTTTTGACTAAAATAAATTTACTTTTTTTCTTCTCTTATTTAATTAGAGTAATTGAACCTCACCCCGAAAATTATGGATGTTGACATCCAACTTTTTCTTTGAAATTTTTTCTACTTCTTCTTACAAAGGTAAACATCCGATGTTTATTTATTTATATTTTCTCAGACTCTGTGTAGACATTTGATTCTCGATTTGTTTTTGTTTTTTTTACAGATATCAACATTTGGTATTTTTTTCGTTTATGTATCTCGTTGATATTTAGCTATATCAATAAAAATATGCACTGATTCAAGAGTATGAACATCTTAGAATACAACCTGGAGAAAACATAACAGAGATGTACAAAAAAGATGTACTCATACCGTAAATAATTTTATTGGTCTAGGAAAAGAATTTGTCAAGAAGGAGTTGAAGATTAAAGTGTTGAAGTGTCTTGATAGGAGCTGAAAACCAAAAGTGAGAACCATTTCAGAATCCAAGGATCTCTCTACAATAACCACAACTATGTTGTTTGGCAAACTCATCGAGTTTGAGATTGAAATGAACAGGTTAAACAAGCAAGAAAATCAAAAGAAGAAAATGAAGAGTATAACCTTGAAAAGTAGTGCTCACAAAGGTGTGAAGTTTGACGAGGAGATAATTAAAATTAGTGACAATGAGAATATGAATATTATAGTCAGAAAGTTTGGGAAATTCTTAGGAAAGAAAGGTAAATAGAGTTACTCTCTAACAATCAATTGAAACTTTTAATCTTACTACTAACATTCGATGCAACCATTAATACTAAGGATAATGATATTCCAACAAAATTTTTTGACAAGTATTTAATAACTGAAAATGTTTGTTCGCACGTGCAGCGAAAAGAGAAACAACGCTGAAGTTAAATGTCCGTTAGAGAAAGAAAGTGAAGACAGAGAAGGGGAAAAGTGAGGCCTGGACGTTGCGCAGTGAGAAACTGAAGAGAGAGAAGGGGGAAATTGAGGCCGACGAAGTGAGAAAGTGAAGAGAGAAAAGGGGGAAAGTGAGGTCGGGGTGGTTTCGAAGTGAGAAAGTCAAGACAAAGAAGGGGGAAAGTGAGATTTCGGCAACCATTTCGGTTGGTGGGGGTGGTGGGTCGTTATCAGGCAATGCGAGAGTGAGAAGAGTTAAGCACTGCAGATTAGTGGTGGATAATTGCATTCATTGACGCCGTTTGGGTGGGCTATCGGAGAGAGGTCGTAGAAGAAGTCGTCGACGACAAGGAATTCGTCAGCCCAAGCGTACAATCACGACGTTCTGGCGGAGGCCATTTAATTTATTTAAGCCAAAGGTAACGTTTTTCGGTCGTATTACGCAGAGGATGTGTATAGTTGGCTGTGGATGTGGTTGTTGGTGATTTTTGTTCTTTTCAGAGATATGGTTGGTTAATGAGCATTTTATGTCTGTGTTTGGTTGTCCGATCTGTGTATAGGGTGTTGACGTGGGGAGTTCAAGCAAAGTTTTCTCAACAAGAGTGCAGGACATAGAAAAAAACGAAAATAAAATGTGGTCAAGCATTATTCCTATTTAATTCGTTAACAAATAAATTCCTTGGCGTGACTCAAGCGTTAGCCATTTTCAAATAATTTAATTTAACATGACTCGACCCTCACAGAACCCCAAAGATAAACCTGATACAAAAGCGGGGAGTTAGCCGTACCTAAGTGGGGAGTACACTTTAACTTTTGCAACACTGCTTCAACATTGAAGAAAAACTATTCTTAAGTCGCCTTTTAAAACCGTTGACCATGTAGTTGCTAAATCACGACGTCTAATTGACCAATTTAAATTCAATGAATGGAAGTAGGTGGATTTAATATGGCCACACAACTGTATAAACAGCTGACGCCGATGTGGGGAGTAAGGAAGGTGTACGTGCGAAGTTCAAGCAAAGTTTTCTCAACAAAAGTGCATAACATAGAAAAAAACCTAAGTAAAATGTGGTCAAGCATTATTCCTATTTAATTCATTAACAAATAAATTCCTTGGCGTGACTCAAGCATTAACCATTTTCAAATAATTTAATTTAACATGACTCGACCCTCACAGAACCCCAAAGATAAACCTGATACAAAAGCGGGGAGTTAGCCGTACTTAAGTGGGGAGTACACTTTAACTTTTGCAACACTGCTTCAACATTGAAGAAAAACTATTCTTAAGTCGCCTTTTAAAACTGTTGACCATGTAGTTGCTAAATCACGACGTCTAATTGACCAATTTAAATTCAATGAACGGAAGTAGGTGGATTTAATATGGCCACACAACTGTATAAACAGCTGACGCCGATGTGGGGAGTAAGGAAGGTGTATGTGCGGAGTTCAAGCAAAGTTTTCTCAACAAAAGTGCATAACATAGAAAAAAACCTAAGTAAAATGTGGTCAAGCATTATTCCTATTTAATTCGTTAACAAATAAATTCCTTGGCGTGACTCAAGCATTAACCATTTTCAAATAATTTAATTTAACATGACTCGACCCTCACAGAACCCCAAAGATAAACCTGATACAAAAGTGGGAGTTAGCCGTACCTAAGTGGGGAGTACACTTTAACTTTTGCAACACTGCTTCAACATTGAAGAAAAACTATTCTTAAGTCGCCTTTTAAAACTGTTGACCATGTAGTTGCTAAATCACGACGTCTAATTGACCAATTTAAATTCAATGAACGGAAGTAGGTGGATTTAATATGGCCACACAACTGTATAAACAGCTGACGCCGATGTGGGGAGTAAGGAAGGTGTATGTGCGGAGTTCAAGCAAAGTTTTCTCAACAAAAGTGCATAACATAGAAAAAAACCTAAGTAAAATGTGGTCAAGCATTATTCCTATTTAATTCGTTAACAAATAAATTCCTTGGCGTGACTCAAGCATTAACCATTTTCAAATAATTTAATTTAACATGACTCGACCCTCACAGAACCCCAAAGATAAACCTAATACAAAAGCGGGGAGTTAGCCGTACCTAAGTGGGGAGTACACTTTAACTTTTGCAACACTGCTTCAACATTGAAGAAAAACTATTCTTAAGTCGCCTTTTAAAACCGTTGACCATGTAGTTGCTAAATCATGACGTCTAATTGACCAATTTAAATTCAATGAACGGAAGTAGGTAGATTTAATATGGCCACAAAACTGTATAAACAACTGACGCCGATGTGGGGAGTAAGGAAGGTGTACGTGCGGAGTTCAAGCAAAGTTTTTCAACAAAAGTGCAGGACATAGAAAAAAACGAAAATAAAATGTGGTCAAGCATTATTCCTATTTCATTCGTTAACAAATAAATTCCTTTGCATGACTGAAGCGTTATCCATTTTAAAATAATTTAATTTAGTATGACTCGACCCTCACAGAACTCCAAAGATAAACCTCATAGAAAAGCGGGGAGTTAGGCGTACCTAAGTGGGGAGTACACCTGACCTTTTCCAATACTGATTGAACATTCACTAAACACTATTCTTAAGTCGCATTTTTGGGACCGTTGACCATGAAGTTGCTCAATCACGACGTCTAATGGACCAATTTAAATTGAACGAACGGAAGTAAGTGGATTTAAAATGTACATAAATGTACAAACAGATCAAGCGGATGTGGGGAGTAAGCACGCTGTAAGTGGGGATTTGGAGCAAAGTTTTTGGACTAAACCTGCAGGACAGGACAAACAAAAAAAATTTATTTCAATTTGGTAAATACCTTATTCATATTTCATGCTTTAACAAAATAATTATTTGTCATCATCCAACTAAAAAGGGGAGTTACTCACCCCTATGTGGGGAGTATAGTTGGACTATTTCAATAGTGCTTCCACGTTGAATAAAAACTATTCTTTAATCGCCTTAGTCGACCAATGGCCATCATGTAAGTCAATAACGAAGTCAATCACCAAGTCCAGTAAAGTAATTAACATTGCATTCGATTAATTTTGTGCATTGTCAACTACATAAACCGGTAAAAAACATTTGACGCATATATGGGCACTTATGCATACATATGTGGGGAGTAATGACAAACTTTTTTAACAAAACTGCAGAAAACGTGAACACAATTACTAAAATGTGTAAACACATCATTTGTGTTTGATTTTTCCCAACAAATATTCCCCTCTATTATTCATTCCAAATGAAGTAATTTGTTTGGATGTAGACTTAGTAGAGGCAACATTCAAACCTGTGATGGTAAGTGGGGAGTTAAGTGTAACTACTTGTGGAGTGGAGTTGAAATTAATCAGTAATGTACAATGAATTAAAAGTTGTTAAATACGTCTACAATATTGAATTCCGTCACACATATATTGCATACATTAACTGGGGACTAAACCATTAGTATGTGGGGGACTAGTGCTAGCTTTTCCTATTTGCACTACAATAACTAATAAACATTTCAACCTGCTGTTATAACCTGACATAAAATTGTCATCCACACATTCCACAGTATAAAATTATTGGTAGCTGAACCATATAAATGAACTCACGTGGGTGGTTGTGGTCATCCCACAATATAAACTACATATTACAAAATTTAAATACTCACTTACACTATGCATTCAACTATAGAATATTCATTAAGTCAAACAGACTGTGTACACTGGACCTGAATGTTTTAAAAAAATTCTGCAAATATCAATCAACAAAGTAAGAATGTATTGTGATTAACTGTTCCAGTTAATATGTACAACAATTGAATGACCTTCCCAAAAAATGTTAAAAAAGTTCATAGCCTAGATCATACCACCCATCCTTTTTAATGCACACCTATCTTCTATAAAAGCGCGTCGTAGTACTGCAGGACTTGTTGCCTGTAGATATTGTCAACATCTAGAATCCAACGCCAAATGTATTGCTGTCTAATCAATTGAAGTTGTTCCTACCCAACAACTCACAAATATGTTAATGCAAATACATCAATCTTTAACAAAAATTATAATAAAAAATCGTGGACTAACCACAACTTACATTAGTGTAAATAGGCATGCTATTGCCATCAAATTTCTTCTGACCATCCCACAAGTCCATCATTTGAAGAACAATAATGCCACAATCGTATCTAAAGAACACCACAAATATATGTAAATAAACACACTTCATCACCAAACTGCAGTGCAATTAAACAAGAAATGATAAACTCACAAGTTGGGTTGAATGGGAGTTATCTCGCAGTGAACTTCAAATTTTGGGAAGTCATCTTCCGAACACTTCATCAACATCCCAAAAAGTAATCCCATATTATGAGCCTACAGTGTCAAAATAATAACGACCCATTAACTTAACAAACTAGTAATATGTGACAACCTAAACAAAAAGTACGCAATCGAGCCTAACATTCAAAATATTTTAAAAAATTAATACTTCATTTAAATTTATACAACAAATTCCTGTCAACCCAGTCTACAAATTACAACATAAAAATACCTTCTCATTCAATCCACATTCACCAGCCATAACTTTGTGATGACCAACTACTCCGACCACTACATTTTCATGGACAAAGGATCTTTCACTAACCCTCAAACTACCTGAACAGAAGATGATATTCAAAGGTTACACATAATATTTTTCTCTTCTTTTTTTGGTAATGACCAACAATTATGCTTATTTACTGGAAAAGTTTTATGAGAATAATCAAACTGGCCCACGAATGAGAACTCTAAAGTAACCAAACCAACATTATGGGGATGTAGTCACAAAGCAGAATATATTTCTTACACAACACAAAATACATGACATGGTTGATCAGCCTCACATTTTTAACTCCCATTAACGAAACCCTAGAAATCAAATACAAATGACGAAACTGTCAAAAATTTAACATTACAGACAACAACAAACGAGGACACACATACAGACTTACAAAAGATGGGGTTTCTTCCAAATTTTCAAGCACCTAAACCGCTATAACAGACAACACCGAACGACAAAAATGGGTTCTCAAATATTCACTAACATTCACCCTAACACCACCAAATCACTTTTCCCCAACAACATCAAAAACAAACATGTAGAATACCAACTTGTTCGCAAAACAAAAAAAAAATTCACGAAAACGAGAAAAATTTCATCATCAACCAACACATTAAGCAAATGTGAAATGGGACCAAAAGAAACTTACAATGCAACGGACACGACCACCAAACGGTTGCCGCCGACCAAGCAGCGTCGATTTAGACTTCCAAATACACTACCCACTCCAAAACCTTCGTCTTCTGGATGGTAGGGACGGTCTTCGGTTACACTGACAACGAGCCTCCACCACCACCGGCGAAATGGTTGCCGGAATCTCTGTGTCACTGAAGCACTAACTCCGGCCGCCTCACTTTCCACCTTCTCTCTCTTCACTTTCTCACTGCGCAACGGACCGGCTTCACTTCCCCCCATTTTTTCTCTTCACTTTCTCTCTCTAAAGGACATTTAATGTCATTTTGCTTTCCCTCTCAGCTACACGTGCGAACAAACATTTTCAGTTATTAAAAATTAAAAAAATTGCTGCCACGTAAGCTGTGTCAAATACTTGTCAAAAAATTTTGTTGGAATATCATTATCCTAATACTAAAATTAAAATCGCAAACTGAATTTTCAACAAAATAATGACCGAGAAAGAAATTTTTGTATGTTACTTATGTGACCTCTACCATAAAACACAAATTGTAATAGAAAATAACCAACAATTTTGTAATGGTTTGAGGCGTAAGATAGAAATGGGGAAAATGGATGCATTATTTTATTATTGAGTGTGAGTTTATTTCAATAGAAAAAATGGTCAAGACTCGGTGAGAGTCATGATTCATACAGCTACACTAACAAAAAAATTCAAAGCAGAAGGGGTAGAGAGTGACAAAGCACTACAGAGAGAGAGAGAGTAAATCTGCCAAAATTGACCAGTAAATACCTTATCTCGATCAGAGGCAATAAATTTAGGTATACCATGAAGTTTGATAATGTTGTGCATAAAACACCTCTACCACATTGTGACTATTGTAGTCTGTTTTAAGAGCAACAAAATGACCATATTTTGATAAACAATCTACCACTACTATGATTGTTGTGAACCCAAAAGAATTAGGCAACCAGGTAATAAAATCCATGGCTACAAATTCCCAAATTTGTGCTGGCACGAGTAAGAGTTGTAACAACTCTACAAGAGTGATATTTTGGGAACTTGCTTGTTGACAAACCAAGCACTATTGCATAAATGTAGTGACAATATCCTTCATACCCTTCTAGTGGAACTCCTTTTGAATTCTAGCTAAAGTTTGTTTGATGCTAGCATGCGCCCAATTGGAGAAGCATGATATTATACTAAAATGTCTCTGATAATACTAGAATCAAAAGGCACAACAATTCTTTTCTTCCAATATAGCAATCTTTCCTTAACAGAAAAAAATAGGATATGTATGTTTATTAAATGAGCAATCCTCCATCTACTGCTTTAACTTCCTGTCAGTTTGCACTGCTGCTTTATCATCTTTTTCAAGTTTGTATCCAATGTGGAAATATAATCCTAAAAACTTGTACAACCATTTCTGTTGCTCTGTAGTTTGGATTGATGATCTGTGAGACGTTTTAGACTTCTTTGGTCTGTTCAAATTACAACATGATGGCCCAAGAAGTAATGTCTGAATTTAGCTAAAGCTTATGTAATAGCATACATTGCTCGTGCATAGGTAGTCTGCTTTTGCATTTGTGTGGACAACTTCTTGGAAAAAAAATGCAATCAGGTGTTCTTTCTAGCTTATAATTTCTCCAATCCCAGTATCTAAAGCACCAGTTTCCAAGATAAAAGATTGAGAGAAGTTTGGAAGAGCTAACACTAGGGCACTGGTTACTATTGCCTTTAACAAATACCAACAATCCATAAAAAGTTATCCTTCTTCAACAAATCAAACAATGTTGCTGCTAAATTTTTGGTAATACCATGTCAACCCTAAAAAGACCCTAAATTGTTTCAGATTTGCAGGTTCGGGCCATGATAAAATAGCTTGGACCTTGTTCTTATCCATTGTGACAGCACAATCATAAAGGGTATGCCCCAAATAATCAATCTCCCTCATTCCAAAGGAGCACTTAGATAATCTGACAAAAAGTTAATGACATTGTAAAAGTTGTAAGACTATCTCTAAATGTTGTAAATGAGAGTGCCAACATGGACTATATACTAAGATATCATCAAAGAAAACCAAAACAAATTTTCTTAAGTATTGCTGAAAAATCTTATTCATAAGGCTTTAGAAGTGACAAGGGCATTAGTAAACCCAAATGGTATAACTAACCATTCATAATGACCATGGTGGGTCCTGAAAGTGGTTTTCACTCTATCTTCTGGTCCCACCAAAATTTGGTAATAATTTGATCGCAAATCAAGCTTATAAAAATAATGAGTCCTAAACAGTTCATCTAACAACCCTAAATAGTTCATCTTACGACTCATCCACCGTTGGCATTGGAAAATCATTTTTATGGTTAAAGCATTTAAGGCTTTATAATTTGTACAAAATCTTCAAGTCCCATCTTTTTTTGTTTACCAATACGATTGGAGAAGAAAAAAAGGACTATTGTTGGGTTGTATGAGACTTTCTTCAACCATCTCATGTATCACCTTTTTAATCTGATTTTTTTTCTTGTTAGGGTATCTATATGACCTTACTTTCACTGGATTGGCTCCATGAATCAAATGAATGACATGATTGTCATCTCTTTCTAGTGGTAAACCCGTAGGAGTACCAAATACAATTTTGTATTTATGCAATAATGCCGCCAACTCTAGTGCAAGATCAGAGGAGAGATGCATTTGTCTTAAATGGTGAAATTCAGCTTATATTAATTGATCACATTTGTCGCCTTGCAATGTGACAAAAATTCCATTCACATAGAACTTCAGTGTGAGAGTACTGAAGTATGTTATATAGTGTCCTAAGGTAGTCAGCCACGAAGTTCCCAACACTAAATCAGCACCAACGATAGCTAGCAAAGAAGCTAATATACATAATAAAAGATTTTAGATTGTCACTTGGAAGTTACGAACACACCCCTTAACAGTCAGTGTACTACCATTCCCCACCAAAACCTGGAAATTCAGAGCAGGTTCAATTGTAATTTTCAAAAACTAAGCAACTCATGGTTGCATAAAATTATCGTTGTTGCTTGTCTACAAGAATTTGGATCATTACACCATGAATCTAACCTTGAAATTTCAAGGTTCCTAATCCATTGGCTCCTTTTAAAGCATTGAATGATAGATGGTGCTTTGTTTCCACTAGAGAATCTATGACTGGAGGAGATCCGGGTCTAGTGCTTTTGTCTCTGATTCGTGCACTTGCATCAAGAAATGTGTTTGTTAGAGCATCTATGGGATGGTGTAAATTTCTCGTCACAAGTATAATATAGATTCATTTCTCTTCTAAGTGGCATTTTTGATGGAGTCATTCTCTTAATTTTGAGGCAGAACCGATTGAGCCAAAGATTTGATATTTGGTGTGGGAAGAAGTGGCGAAAGCTTGAGGTTTCTGTTTTGAGATGATTGTGCGGTTGAATGAAACCAAAAACATAGGAGGAACTCTTGGTAGTATACTTGTCTTCATATAATCGTGCTATAGACACAACCTGAAGTACAGAGTCCAGGCCTTGAGCAATGACGTCTCTTAGAATATTTGGTTTTAAACCAATGAAAACGTAATCCAACTAGGCATCAACAAATAAACTTGTAACCCTATTAGCCAAAGCTGTGAAGGAATGATAGAAGTCGGTTACAAACCCCCATTAGGAGAGCTTAAACAACGTAGAACGAAAGCATTCATAAAGGGAGGGTCCAAACTCTATTTCCAAAGCTATAATAAAAACCTTCCAAGATGGAAAGGGATTGGTCTTGAGCATCATTTGGAACCATGGGACAACATCTTTTTCCATGTGAACAACAACAATGGTTAAGCATTGATCCTTTGAAGTATGATAATAATCGAAGAATTGGCCGGCTTTAAAGACCTAGTGTAACACGTCAGTGTCGTCAAAGCAAGGAAAATCGAGTTTCATGCTTTTGACTTGAAATGGTTGATTAGAAATGGTCGTGGTGCCTGAGCTCGATCCACTATGAGCTTGCTTCTTATATATGTTTGCCACTGCGAGCTCCAATCCAGCCAAATGTTTGGAGGCCTCCTTTGCTCTTCTTTCACCATCTAAACGAATATGCCCAATGTGATAAGCATTTTTTCATATCTTTTTGGAGCTTCTTGAGACATGTGTTTTCAGCCATGGTGTGAATGAAAGCACCAGTTGTAATGGTTTGGGGAATAAGATAGAAATGGGGAAAATAGCTACACTTTTTATTACTGAATGTGAAAAGTCATGATTCCTGCAACTACATTAACAGAAAAAATCAGAACAGAAGGGATAAAGAGTAACATAGCACTATAGAAAGAAAGAGAGAAAACACTGACAACAATAATCCACACCCCACCATGGTGACGCACCCCTTTTCTATATCCTTTTCTATATCCATGTCTCTCTGATGTTGTGCCAAGTGTCCTTTTTTTTCAACCAACTATGATGTTTGTATGATGTTTTTCTTTGGATTAAATATGTTTTTGTTCTTTAACTTTTAATGAATTTTGTAATTAGTCTATTTCAAAATTTTGGACCAATTTAGTCATTCATCTTTCGAAATACGTGAATTTAGTCATTTTAGTCAAATTTTATTGAGTTTATTTAACATCTCAAGCGCGTTTTATAATAGTATTTGATTTAACATTAAAATAAAAATGTGTCAAACAGTTTAAACAACTCAAATACAATCCTGAAATACGTACGAAACATCAAATAAACCCAACAAAATTTGATTAAAAGGACTAAATCTATGTATTTTGAAAGATGAATAACTAAATTGGTCTAAAGTTTTAAAATGGGAGACAAAAAATATATTTAACCATTTTTCCTTTGATGATCAGCCCTTTACTATGTCTATTGGTTTTGTAGTTAAGTCCCTTACAATAATATAATTGTAGGTATAATTAGTCGTATAGTACCCAGTTTGGGGTTAGGGTGTCAAAAAGGTACCCGGTTTAAAAAAAGTGTCAATTGCATCCCAACTTTTGAAAAAAGTGCTTCAATTAGGTCCCTTTCAGACAGAGTTGACTAACGTCGTTAGTCAACGTGCCACATGTCAGTCTGTAGTTTTTTTGATTTTTTTTTAAATTTTTTAAATTTTTTTAAATTTTTTGAAAAAAAAGGCCACATGTCAAGTCCCTGTGTGTGACATGTGGCATTGTCAGTGCCACGTGTCAGTATCACTATCAAATGCCATTGTGTTGATTTCGATTTAATCCCCATATATGTTTTTTTGTTTCAATTTAGTACCTAAGTATGTGTATCTGAGTCAATTTTATCCCAATTTTTTTTAATAATTAAAATCCATTTTATTATAAAATTAAAAGTAATTAAGTATACAAGTTTAACAAAAATTAAGTATTTGATATTTATATTAAAATTTAGTGGTAAAAGTCATTTTATTAAGTCATTTTTAATAATAAAAAAAATTAGTATAACATTCAAACCAATAGAAATTTTGGTTTTAAATTAGTAAGAGACAATATTGTTCAATTTAAAAAAAAAATTAACAAAACATGAGTACTTAATAAAAAAGTAATTAATAAAGTAATATGTTAAAAAGTCGTTTTTAATAAAAAATATTAGTATAACATTTATATAAATAATAAATTTGGTCTGAAATTGAGGGGAACAATATAAATATTAGTACTTAATTTTGTAAAAATATTTATACTTAATTATTTTTAATCTTATAAAAAATGGATTACAAAAATATTTTAATTATTAAAAAAATTGGGACAAAATTGAATCAGATCCACATACTTAGGTACTAAATTGAAACAAAAAAACATACATGAAGACTAAATTGAAATCAACATGACATCTGATAGTGACACTGACACGTGGCATTACAATGCCACATGACACAGACAATGTCACGTGTCACACATAGGGACTTGGTACGTGGCATTTTTTTTTCAAAAAAATGTAAAAAAAATTTAAAAAATTAATAAAAAAATTAAAAAAATTAAAAAAAAAAATCAAAAAAACCAGAGATTAACACGTGGCACGTTGACTAACGGTGTTAGTCAACTCTGTCTGAAAAGAACCTAATTGAAGCATTTTTTCAAAAATTAGGATACAATTAACATTTTTTTTTAAACCATACCTATTTGACACCCTAATCCCAAATTGAGATATTATCCGACTAATTATACATACAAAATGATAACGCCAACACGCCGAAAAGGAACTGTTCACCCAAAAAGATTACACTCTTTACCTCTTTACTTGTGGTTTAGATTCGAGCTGTTTCCGCACATCTTTTTTCTGCCATGTTTCCTCTTCAAATGTGGTTGCTTATGACTGAAAATATGTCCACCCAAGGTTTCCGCTGGAAATTTATCTATTCGGAAAGACAAAATATATTTACCAACACGGTAACCAAATTTTCCACGTTATGGGGTGATAAATATAAAAAGGTGTGCGTGTATCAATACTAAGCCATAAATTAGTATTATAATTAGAAGAAGTGGTGGCAAAGACGAATAGTTATATCCAACAAAGATACAAAACATTAAACATCGTAGATGCTACATTTTTCCTCAGCCGCCACTCATATCTATGACGTATGACGTCACTCCTGATTTCATATTAATCGCCTCGCATCGCACCAACCAACCAAGTCTTCCTCGCCGCACACGCCACCATTTTTCACCACATCTCACACTAATCAATACCATTTTTTCACTTATCTTAATAAAAATATCTTTATCTTCTGTTCATAATTATATATTTTTTAATTGAAAAAACTATTTAATGTTTACTCAAAAACTACAAAAATCAATATGCGTGTCTATATACATTAGAGCATTAATTGCTTTATATAACATAAAAACTGTATTAAATTTTATTTAATTATCATTTTCAAAATTCAATACAACATTAACTACTCTTTTATTATGTATATTTATTTCGTTTTAATTATTTTATTTACTTTTTTACCATTTACATTTCATACCTACGTTCATATTTAATATTATTGAAATTGGAAAACATGTGAATCTTCGCGCCGACATTGATTATATTATCTTATTTCTATTGAGTTAAATATTTCATATTTATATTATTTCTTTTATGAATCCATGAAATGAAACGACGTACTTAGGTGAGAGAGTAGTTTGTCTATGGGTAGTAGTTGAAAAATTAAATTTTTGTTTTGAAATAAGATTTAATTGAGACGATACGATCATACGAGCGAGTGATAAGAAGTGTGATTTGATTTGGGACAGTATTTTAGACAATAAAATTTTTGTACGAGAAAAAAAGAAAATAATCATATCTTAAACTTAATTTTGGGAAAAAAAAAATTATACATATAACGATAAATAATAGTAATTAATTAATGTAGATAGATAGAATAAAGTGGTAAGATAATTAATAATTAGAAAAAAGTTCACGTTTTTCTTCCACAGATTCGGTGTTTTTTACCAACGTACGCGGGACTCCGTAGTAGGTCACCATCAGACTGAACAGAGTTATTAATTGAACATCGATTCTTGTTTCTCATTGTAACGCTTTTCTCTTTCTCTTTCTCTATCTTTTTCTGTTCATCTTTCGTTCTTTCTTTCTTTCACCAGAACGAACAGAGTTCTGGGTTGGCGCAAGCGAGGAAAACCGAAAGGGTAAAGAATGGAGGGGGATCTAAGGCAGAAGCTGTTGAGCAAAGAGGGAAGAAAAGATGAAGAGGAAGAGGAGTTATCGTTGAGGAAGAGGGTGTGGAATGAGAGCAAGTTGATGTGGGTAGTGGCAGCACCAGCCATATGCACCAGGTTCTCCACCTTTGGTCTCAATGTTATAAGCCAATCCTTTGTTGGCCATATTGGCTCAAGGGAATTGGCTGCTTTTGCTCTCGTTTACACCGTTCTCATTAGGTTCGCCAATGGGGTTCTCGTACGTTTTTCCTTCTTCATCAAACCTTTCCATTTTTTTTTTCTTTTATTTTAATCATGGATATTGGAAAAAAGTTGAAAAAGTTAGGTGCTTTTGTCTTATCCTCATTCGAGTGTATGTTTCTTTGTTTTCTCTTTAGGTTTGTAAAGTATTAATATAATATATAGATATATATAGCGTTTGATAGTTTTTCATGCAAGAGTTGAGAAAGGAAGATACATGTTGGTGGTGAAATGTTCTTCTGTTTCGTACTATATTGTGACTCAGAAGCTGATATCAGTTCCTCTGTTTCATTATTTAAAAGTTCAATACTATCGTTGTTTATTGGTTATTAATCAGAGAACAGACTCTTTGGGTGTTATAGATTGGATTCTTGTGATTGGTTGAACCAGGTGACACGAGAAACAAGGATTGTTAAGTGGAATATACCATCGCTGTATTTAAAATTGTGTTACTTTCTGGGTGTTTGTATTTATTTCGATTATTTAACTATATTTAACCTGTATATGGTGTGCAGATATGAATATTATTTTATGACACTCTGTTGGGGTTGTGTTGCAATTACACTTACAATACAATGACTCGAATTTCTTGTTTGTATAATGACATTGCAGCTAGGAATGGCGAGTGCATTGTCAACACTTTGTGGGCAAGCATTTGGTGCAAAAGAATACAGCATGATGGGAGTGTATCTCCAAAGATCATGGATAGTTTTGTTCTTTACTGCAGTGTGTCTTCTTCCGGTGTTCTTCTTCACAAACCCACTTTTAACGCTCTTGGGCCAAGATGAAAGCATAGCACAAGTGGCAGGAACCATTTCTGTTTGGTCAATTCCTATCATGTTTGCCTTCATTATCTCATTCACTTGTCAGACTTTCCTGCAATCTCAGAGCAAGAATGTCATCATTGCATTCTTGGCAGCATTTTCGATAGTGATTCATGTGTTTCTCTCCTGGCTTTTGACAATGAACTTCAATTTTGGGCTTCCTGGTGCAATGATTTCAACAATTTTGGCATACTGGATTCCCAACGTTGGTCAACTCATATTTGTCACCTGTGGTTGGTGCTCTGATACATGGAAAGGTTTCTCCTTTCTCGCATTCAAAGACCTCTGGCCTGTTGTCAAGATGTCTCTTTCTGCTGGTGCCATGCTATGGTGAGCTTTCTTCTCAATTGGGCTCAGTTCTTTTCAATGTCTTAAGTCAGACTTAAAATATATATCAAAGAGTTGAACAATGCTATCTTCGTCGTTTCATGGTTTCAATTTACTTTCTGAATCCCAGGCTTACTTCCCATTTCCTTTTTGACTATCAATCTTTGATTCGTCATCAATTTCCTTTCAAGTGCAAATTTTGCCGCATCATTATTCTCTTCTCCCATTGAGGTTTCACACCGAGAGTGTAATAAAAGGGTGTGAAAGAAAGATGTTAACGAAGCACTTTTCTCAGAGAATCTAAATTGTTACTATGTTATTCATCGTGAACTAACGTTAAACTGTTGTATATTTTACAGTCTTGAGCTCTGGTACAACACCATACTAGTTCTTTTGACCGGTAACATGAAAAATGCAGAGGTTGCAATCGATGCTCTATCCATATGGTAATGCATTAGAACAATTTTCTTTTTTTGGTAATAAAATTCAAATATTGTGTTTCTACATTATATTGTTAGGGGTATTAGCTTAAGGGAAGAACTTTTCTCTTTACTGCTAACGATGAAACTTAACTGTTTACAGTCTCAACATCAATGGATGGGAAATGATGATAGCACTCGGTTTCATGGCTGCAGCAAGGTAATGGCGCTGTTCTCCTTCCTAACGTTGAAAATGCAATCAGTAATGACTGTTGTTGTTATCAACCTCGTCCTTCCATTTTATTTTATTTTTCTCCGGTTGTAAAATTACCCTGAAAACTTGGCTTGTAACTTTGTTTGTGCAGTGTTCGAGTAGCAAATGAACTGGGAAAAGGAAGTGCCAAAGCTGCAAAGTTCTCAATAGTTGTGTCTGTGCTCACATCATTGGCCATCGGATTCTTTCTGTTCTTATTCTTCTTATTTTTCAGAGAAAGACTTGCTTATATATTTACCACAGATAAAGACGTGGCCTTTGCTGTTGGGGATTTGTCACCTTTGTTATCAGTCTCTATTTTACTAAACAGTGTTCAACCTGTACTCTCAGGTAGTTTCTTACACCATTTCCTCACTCTTATTGCTTCAATTGATTTAAGCTTTGAATCCTTGTTGCTTCAAAATCACTAAAGCTAATTAATCTGTGAGTACCAATGTGCATACCCTTCTGAAGTGAGATATGTGATTTGAACAGGAGTGGCTATAGGAGCAGGGTGGCAAAGCATTGTAGCATATGTGAATCTGGGGTGTTATTACATCATAGGTATTCCTGTAGGTATTGTACTTGGTAACTTTCTCGATATGCAAGTCAAGGTACGTGCTCATTCACCTATTTTTGTTGCTGTTAACCTATTAAACATGTTTATGCTGTTTGATGGATTGAACAAACTTGTTCACTTTTGCAGGGAATCTGGATTGGAATGTTGTTTGGAACATTCATTCAAACGGTAGTGCTAACTGTAATCACATACAAAACTGATTGGGAGGAGCAGGTATGCATGTGGCTTATACACATCTCTAAAGTACTTGCAGAAGAAAGAAATCAAAACAAGCACTTTTCAACCTATTTAACTAGCTTTATGGTTAAATTTACAGCATAAGCTAAGAGATCTTATTGAATAAATGCTTGATTTTGTTTTACCCAAATGGTTTAGTTGAACATGATCATAACATTCTGTGCAGGTTACCATTGCTCAAAAGCGTATTAGCAGATGGGCGAAGGTGGACAGTGCTGACCAAGAAAATGAAACTGAGAGAAGATATGTTAGCTAATTATTTGAAGTGTCATCATTGGTGTACTATGTTGTTATACAACAAAGATGTTGATAGCAATTGTATTGTTGTTATTGCTTTTAATGTTTTGTAGCTATTGTTTAGGTAGATGTTTGGAAAATAGGTGATTGTGTAGTACAAACTAATTTCCTTCATTAATTGTAAGTCTTAAATCAAAACTAGTGGTCCTCTTTCTCAGTTTTGCTGCTATTTCTTTTACTGGGTTTCACAGTTTTGCTCATAATCCATGTACTCTCTCACTGGTACTAATTATTAATTTTAAATAAATTAATAAAACCTCAAAATAAGTTTTCAAAGATCTCTATTTGCAAATAAGAAAGCAAAAACCAAAATAATGCTTTCTAAAAGTTCTTTTGCTTTCTAGGCCACAATTTGATGAATAAACAATTTCATCCGGGGTAATTTTACAAAAAAAAAAATGTGTATGATTAAATGTTATTTTTAGTATTTCATTTTTTATTTTGGTACGTTTAGTTTTAAAATCCAATGCTAATATCTATATTTTTGACAATGATTCATTTTATTTTTTTAACTAAAATATTAGATAAACAATAGTATTGGCTGATTTGGCCATTAGAATAGTTTTAAAAATATAAATATAAAATATTTTATGGTTTTAAAAATGTTTATTTTAATCTTTGAGGCTTTCAAAAGAATAATTAAAATAAAAATAACATTTTAAATTTAATTCAATATTACAAAATAATAATAAATTTTAAATTTAACGTAATTTCATAAAACTAACTAATAAAGTGATTTTGTTATTTATTTATATATTATAATTTAAGGATTTTTAATGACTATTTCTTTTACTTTGATTTTCTAATCAAAAAAATATTATCTATTATTCTTCTATAGATTTCTTTTACCAAATGAAAAGGTAAGAAAATATATTTATTTAAAGTTATTAATAAAAGAAGTCAAAATTTGTTGGCTGAACAATGCCATTCATCCTTTTTATTATTCACTTGGAAGAGTACATCTCCTCCGATCACGGAAAAAGCAAATGTGGAAAATAAATGCCTTTTTATCTAAATACCTTTTCAAATTTGGATGTGACAACTAGATAGGGTGATAACATAATGCTAACGGGAATTTTTTTTAAAAATTATAAAAATACACCTTTTAATCTTTTTACAATTATTAAATACTTAATAAAATATTAATACTTTAATTATTCTACTTGATTTACCTTAATTTGTTTTATATTTTAAAATAAAAAATATTATTTTGAATAAATGTAGAATTAAAATATGGTGTTAAGTAAAAATATTGTTACCCTTGTCTATCATTCTAATAACTAAGCTTTTATTCAAAGTCATATATTTATAAAAAAAAAAAAACAATTTAACTAATTTATTTGTAATCTTATAACATTTTGAACTAATTTTATTGATATGGTTCTAAAGTTTTAATAAAAGACCTTCACTACGAAACCATTTCATTATTTGAATAAAAAATTTAATTATTTCAAAAATTTTAATATTTTTAATTGAATTTTTATTAAAATAATTTGTTTTATCAAGTGTTTAAAACATTTTTTGTTTAAAGATTTTGTCATTTAATCTTGGAATAATATGATCATTACTTTTATTTTTGTCATCTTTCCAAAAATGATTTAATTAGTATGTTAGGGGCATAGATGAGAAAAACCGAGTCCATACAGCCAAAACCGTTGTATCAAATGGAAAAATAGGTGTGAGAATCGGTTTATACTGGTTATTTGGATAAAAATATTTGAGGTAAAGTGGATTTATATGGTTGGATAAAAAGTTTAAACTAAAAAATTCTAGATATTTGACCTGATCCATGATTCTACTATAAATATAAATATAAATATAAATATAAGAATCTAAACTGGTAGGAATATTACACTCATACCCATATTTAAATTCTCGATAGTTGTTCATTACACTGGTTTTTTTGACATTTTACAGATTCATCTTGAATTTGTTTTTTCACGTACCATTGCCCTGCCGCCAAATCCTGCAGCTGAAAGCTTTCTTTTTGAAGTCAGATAAGCTTTTCAGCAAGCTTCCATTACACATCACTAAATTGATACATTTTGGTTTGTGTTTGTGATATCTAGTTCCTATTTCACTGCATTCTCTCACATGGTTATCTCTCTCACGATTCAAAGTATACAATGGTCATCTTCCTCAAAGTCTAGCACTGAATTTTTTTGTTCTGATCTGGCTGTTTGGGTTTTGTCTGCTTCATCAGGTGATATCTTTATTTTTTTTCCTTGGTCGTTGTTTTGGTTTGGTTGATTGTAAGTCTAGGTTTAGTTTATTTCTTTTGGCTTTTCATGTTAAAGTTCTCTTCTTTCTTGACCATTGTTTGATGATCTTTGTTAAAGTCTACGTTGTCGTCTTCCTCAAAGTGTACCACTGAATTTTATCGTTGTGATCTACCTGTTTGGGTTTTCTCTGCTTCATGAGGTGATTTTTTAGTTTTATTTTTCCTTGGCTGTTGTTTTGCTTTGCTTTATTGTAAGTCCAGCTTTAGTTTATTTGTTTTGGGTTTCGATGTTAAAGGTTTCTTCTTTCTTGACCATTGTTTGATGATCTTTGTTAAAGTCTATGTTGTCGTCTTCCTCAAAGTCTACCACTGAATATTATCATTGTGATCCTGCTGTTTGGGTTTTGTCTTCTTCATGAGGTGATTTTTTTGTTTTATTTTTCGTTCGCCGTTGTTTTGGTTTGCTTTATTGTAAGTCCAGCTTAGTTTATTTGTTTTGGATTTTGATGTTAAAGTTCTCTTCTTTCTTGACCATGGTTTGATGATCTTTGTTAAAGTCTACGTTTTTAACAACACCGTCTAGGTTTTTGTTATATGTTTTTTTTTGTATATATAAAACACATAAATTTGTTTTCATTTCCCTTGTAGCTTTTTTCGTAATTTGGATCTCCTTTCGTTATGATTTTTCCATTAAGGTTTTATTTTGTATTTGTATTTTCCGTTGCTGGTATTTTTGTTTGTTGCTTTTGCTGTATAAGTTTTCTGTCGTTTATCATGTAATTTTTTGATGTATTAGGATGTTAAAATGTTTTTTGGTACTATATTCTGTTTATGGTTTGGTTTAATAATTTTTATGTTATTATATTGTATTAATGTATTGTGTTGTTTCTAATTTTGTCATTTTTCCAAGGTTGTGATGGCAAAGAAGTTCTGTTATGGTATCGTAGCATGCGGAAGCACATGATCGTGACAATTGGAAATTAAAGAGAAGTAAGTAAAAGAGCAAGAGAAATAACACACAAGGATTTACGTGGAAAACCTCTTTTGAATGTAAGAGGAAAAACCACGGGACGATAATGAACAAAGTTCCACTATGAAAAGAAGAGTACAAAGCTCTTGAAT
>Ga0214542_1005641_pt1 | contig 23593 bp, 11 predicted proteins | sample CNSS1metaG_FD_160096 | JGI IMG/M metagenome (GOLD analysis project Ga0214542, IMG submission 160096) | Root nodule microbial communities from cowpea collected in UCLA plant growth center, Los Angeles, California, USA - CNSS1 | ecosystem: Host-associated > Plants > Roots > Nodule | place: USA...
TTTTAAAAAATATATATATATATATATATATATATATATATATTATCCTTAATTTTAAATAAATTTTAGAATTAATCTATTTTTAAAAAATAAAATTGGATTAAAGTTTCAAAATTAATTAATTTTAAAATTTATTAAAAATTAAGGAAAAAACATATTTAAATATATATATATATATATATATATATATATAATTTCTTTTCTTCATTCCTACTCTTCTCTTCTCTCTACCTTCATTTTGTGAAAACTTTATTTTGAGGTAAAAGAATTTTTAAATTAATTCAAACTTTGATTTAAAATTATCTGATAAAGGATAAATTTAAAGTAAAAACATAAAATTATTTTTCACTCTGTTTTAGTAAATTTAAACTAGTTTTAAATTTAAGAAATTTAAACAGGCTTTCAGTTATTATACATAATATTTATTCTTTTATAAAGTACCATTTTTTTATAAATAATAATATGACACTAAAAATAATTCTGTCGCCCGATTTGTTACTTCGTAACGTTACATCACTGTTTAATAATGATAAGAACATTTTTTAAAATCTAAGCTTTGTAGCAATTAAAATAAATAAAGATATTTTTTAAAACTGAGAATGAAGTAACTTATTTAAAGGTAGGCAAAAAAGCAAAAAAAAAAAGACTATCCTAATGAAGAAAAGTTAGGCAAAAAAGAATTAAGGTTGAATCGCATCTTTTGAGAATAATCCTTTTTAAGCTGAAAGAAAGTTTTGCAGGATGATGCATTATTTTTGCTGTACTGTAATATTCCAAAAGAAATTAAGAATTTATAATTTAAAGAATATAATTTTTGATTTTCTAATTTGGAAATTAACGGTTTAATAATTAATTTAAAAATTAAAATATATTCTTGTTTTCATTTAACGTTCTTTTTAAAAATTAAAATAAGTTAATTTTTACAAATAAATCAATGCAAGTATACATTTATTTTTTATCCTAATTGCTATTCTCAAATAATATTAAACCCTTTTTTTTTTTTTAATTTAAAGGAGCTCTAGTTTGTGAAGGATTCTTTTTAATATAAACCATAATCTTAGAGAATATTAATATTTTCTTCATTTAATTTAAAAAACTGTACATAGTTATTGTCTAAACATAGTTATTTATTGAAAATGTTTTTTAAAATGATTCAACTATACTGTTCTAGGCAAAAAATGAATTGTACTTCTTATTTCAATTTGTTGTAATTTATCCACTTTGTATAATTTTTAAGCATTAATTATTTTAAACGCTCTCGTTAGATGCAAATTTATTTTTACTATTTTCTGAAAAATGAACACTCAACTCAAACATAAATCCTTTAATTTTCAAATTAATTCTAATTGAAATCTATTTTTCAAAAAAATACTTCGCTTGAAAATAAATTTTAAATTACTTATGAAGAAGTTTTTTATGGCAAAAAATGTTGGATACATTTGTTTATAGCCCCATCTTCCATCGTACTTATGTCTCTTTCGTCATAAATGGAGGTGTAACTGGTATTTAATGTGAGTACTCAAGATCAGGGTCTTAGATATTTTAAAAATATAATATTCATGAATACTTGATCTTATGATCAGTAATTTTTATTCGAATATTTTGTTTTTAAATTACGTAGCAACGTTATTGATGAAAACAAAATTAATATTATTTTTTAAAATTTTATTTTGTTGATTTATGATTTTTCCAAAATTTAAAAATACCTTTTAGGTTTAATGATCATGATTTCATTCAAAAATATCGAATTGGCCATTAAGATTTTTTTAGTTTTTGTTAATTTTTTTTGAAACGGATTAATTTTTTTTATTAAAATTAACACTGAATTAATTACATCAATAAATAAAATTATAAATTATGTTAATTATATCAAGAAAATAAGAAAAATTATTTATTTCTTTTCAAAAATTTAACAAAATGACTAAATTACGTAAAGTTTTTGTAGAATGAAGACCAGATTTAGACTTAAAAACATTGAAAGTTCAACTTAATATTTTAGACGGACAAAAAAATAATTAAACTTACTTTTTAAAATATTAATTTTATTTAAATGTTATTGGCCTAGTTTGAAATATCACTTCAAAAACATGTACTGAAGTAGACATTAATTGAATAAGCTGTTGAACTAAAATTCTATTTTTTTTAAACCAAAAAAAAATAAAATAGAAACTATAAACTATATCTAAGTTTTATATATCTTTTTAAAAAGTTGTACCACTAAAATAGTTTTTGCGAAAGGTAATCCAATCTGAATAAGCACTAGCTAGAATATGTTTATGAAAGGTGAAGAAACGCGTTTTCGTCCTTAAAAAGTAAAAAGAATAATCATAGTGTGTGCACTGGCAAAGTAGTGTTGGAAACTATAACATGAAAAAGGAGCACAAATTTCAGTAGTCATAATTTGTGGACTGAAAAGTACTTTTGGAGCTATAAAATGAAATAGAACCTCAAATTATGATTTCCATAAAAGTTGTTTGGTTGAGATAATAAGGAATAAAATTTTAGCTAAAATAAATTAATAATTATTGATATATTTTATTTTAATGTAATAAAAAATTATGAGTTTAACATAACAATTTTTAATTATCTTAATTTTATTTAAATTAATATAATTAAATTTGTATTTGATGTTTAATAATTGTCATATATGTTTATTAAAGAAAAAAAATAATATTAATATATAAATACTAAAAATATGAAATTTAGAAAACAATAAATAAATGATAAAGATTATTTTTAAAATTAATTACATGTTAATGTTAACTTTTTCCAGTATACATACCTATCAATTACTTAAAAAGAAAAGCTAAATATATATTTATTTCCAACTCGAATAAAATTAATAAACTTAAATTTTTGTAATAATTAAATTTTTTAATTATCTTAAAAACAAATATGTCATGTATTATTTAATGTGAATAGTTATATTTGGTGACTCTCGTGGTCAATGCGAGACTTTTTAATCTTTTTTAAATGGGACCACTGGTATTAAATGAAACATTAACTAATATTGGAACATGGATCTAAGTTCTTTATTATTTTTTTTTTTAAATTATTATATTTATTTATTGAGTTAAAATAAGTATGATTTTATCTGATTTTTTATGATATTTAATTTATAATGCATATTTACTGAACCAATCTCACACGGTTCATCATATGTAGGTTACAACTGCCTTGAGGAACGAAGGTTTAGAATCATCAAATCTTGTCCTTGGAATTGATTTTACAAAAAGCAATGAATGGACTGGTAAGTTTAAGATGAAATGAAGACATAATTGAGAACTAAATTTGGCATGAAAATGTATGGTTTCTGGTTTTCCTTTGAATTTGGTTATTATTTCCTTTTGAAATGATTGCTTTTTGACTGTTTGCCTACAAAGCCAATGCATCCATGTTGTTATTGAAGGAAGTATCTCATTCAACAATAAAAGCTTACATGCTATTGGAAATACACCAAACCCGTATGAGAAAGCCATCACTATCATTGGCAAGACTCTGGCTCCGTTTGATGATGACAACTTGATTCCTTGTTTTGGCTTTGGTGATGGTAAGGCCTAATCCTTGTTGCTCAACATCATTGGCAAGAAACTTAGTTTTCCAATATTAAAATGGTTCAACTTCTTTTGTATCTACACAGCCACCACTCATGATCAAGAAGTGTTTAGCTTTCACACTGATCATTCATCTTGCCATGGATTTGAGGAAGTTTTGGCTTGTTATCAAAAAGTTGTTCCAAACTTAAGACTTTCAGGTGATTTTCATCTCAGCTTATTGTGTTCTTATTTCAACCACTTTGCTCAATATGCAGTAATAGACTACTTTCTGATTAAAGACTGTTCTACTACCTGTTGTTTTACTGCAGTAGATTTTCAGGCTACTTAGTTGTTTGACAATGGAATCAAAATTTAGGTTCATAGTCCGTCTAACTAATTTTTAGAGCATTTGGTAGAAGATATGCATCTTTTCAGTTATGTAATGAAGTCTTAGTAGTCTCTAGTATTGTAAAATAGGATTTTATTAGCTTATCTCAATGATTACAAAAATAATAGATATATATACAGCAGTAACAAAGAGAATATATCTCTGAAAATAAAGACCCAATCTCTATAATTAAGCCAACCAATCTATATTTTGTAATTTATAGTATAGTGAATCAATTAGAAATCTCAACATCTAGTGCTTTAACTTCTACTGAGACTAAAGTGTGAAACACTGTTCACATAAATTCTTTGCTTGTTTGGCGCATTTCACAGAAGTTAGTTACAGGAGTTATATTGTTATATATAGGAACCTATAACGACAATTAATAGCTAAATTTAAGTTGTATCTATGTGCATAATGAATTTTGTTTTGGATGTAGATTAAATTTTTTCACTTCTATCGAACCACATCTTGTTTTCTGTGATTTTTTCTTATTCTTCATTGTTTATCTTCTACTGTTTATGTTTGCAATTTCATCTATGTTATTGAATTAGTGTTTGTGTTGGTAGATGATTTTGTAGTGAATTTATTCAGGCTATTCCACAACAAATTGGTGCGGTGAATGTGGATTTCAATCATTATGACTTTTAGAAAGTACGAGGTTTAAAGATTAACTGGTTTGAGTGATTTCTGATTATGATAGTTGAAGATGCATGTTCTTTTGGTTCACCAAGGTCTCCTTGAAGCTCTAGAAGGTGAATCTACACAAAAAAGGACAAGAAAATGCTATTGGAGAATTGTTCTTGGTCTCGATGACAAAGTGTTGAGGCAAGCCTCCAAGTAGAAGACTGCAATATGACTATGGACAAAGCTTAAGAGTTTGTACTTGATGAAGTTTTTGATAAATCGTTTATATTTGAAGTAAACATTGCGCTCATATAAGATGAATAGTGAAAAGGAAATTAGCAAAGAATTGGATGAATTCAATAAGTTGATTCTTGATCTGAAGAATATTGATGGTGAGGATTCAGCATTGCTGCTGTTGTGTTTGTTGCGTGAGACACTTGATCATTTCAAGAAAATCTTGTTGCATGGAAAAGAGATTCTCTCTTTTGAGGAAATTCAGACAACTTTGAGTTCGAAGGAGTTGAACGAGAAGTTTGATGTTAAGGTGTTTAGTGTTGGAGACAACCTTGTAGTAAGCAAAGTTGGGTGCACGTGTTGTTAGACGCAAGTTTTTAGGTTATCCAGAAGGTGTGAAAGGATAACGACTATGTTATCTTGAGTTAGGATTCAAGAAGTATATCATCAGTTGGGACGTTGTCTTCAATGAAACTCAGATGGGTCATAAGTCAAGAGTTTCAAAATGTGTCAGTGAGTGTCCTTATGATGGTGAGAGGGAAAACATTAGGTGGAGCCTGACAAAGATAAAGCATTTTATTTCTTACAAAGTGAAGATTTAGATGATTTGGAAGACAAACTCTTCTAATAAAGACAGACGTGTCAATGGCTATAGTATTGCCATATATAAATGATGTTTACTTAGAGGCGACATTAGTAGACAGAGGCTTTACTTAGATAAGAGTTTATTATAATGATGTTTTCTCATCTATAGTAAAGCACAAATCTAAAGGATGTTGGTAGTCAGAGGTGAAGATTGACTACTAAAATAAAGGAAGAACTCATCAAAGGTGACATCTGCAGACACAAAATAACGATTAAGAAAATGAGAAAAACATTTGTATCCTTTTTGTGATCTTGTAAACCCTAAGAAAACACACTTATGTGATCTAGGAGAAAGTTTGTTAAGACCAAAACTGAAATTATGAACAAAACATGTAGACCTGAAAACTCTTAGAGGTAAGGGATGAAGAAGTTCATGAGGGAATAAAATGGAATGATAATCTTCAACAATTGAATGTTAAGATTGCATTTATTTACAAAGACTTAGGGAGACTATCTACATGAAACAACTAGATGGATTTATGGTAGGACACAAGAATGATTATGTTTGTAAGCTAAACAAGTTCTTGTAAGTATTGAAACAATCCTCAGGGCAATAAAACACGTGGTTGGACAAGTTCATTGTGAGTATTGGCTTTGAGCAGAGCAAGTATAATACTTGTGTCTACTCAAAGTTTCTTGTGGAAGATCGTTTCATTATAATTGTTGTTGTATATTGATGACATTATGATAGCTAGCAATACTAAGCCTAAGGTTGAGAAGGTTAAAGCCAAGTTGAATGGTGAATTCGATATAAAGAATATTGGAGCTACTAGAAAGATTTTGGAAAAATTACGAAAGTTAATAGTTAAATTCAAGCTGTAAATTTGTGTATGGCGAATTCTATCGCAAACGTATGTTGAAATTCATTTACATTTCAATCAAACCATGTTATTTTTTTTGTGTGATTTTTCCTTCGTCTATCTTCTAAGGTTTATGTTTGCGGTCTCATCTCTTTCAATGAATAAGTGGTTGTGTTGGTAGATACTTTTGAAGTGAGTTTGTTGCGACTATTCCGCAGCACAAGACATGAGGTTAAAACGTGGTACATAAGATAGGTGGAACTAGAATAATCAGTCTCTAATCTCCAGAAGCAATGATGATTCATAGTTTAATGCAATGAATTGTGGAGAAGAATTTTGTTTGTGTTGACAATACAAGAATGCTCATTTTATGGAATAAATCATGGAATGAAATCATCATTAGTACTAATATAAAACATAACACTGGTAAGCTTAAGGACATAGCCATGGCTGAAGAAATATCTATGTTTTTGTTTGAAGGACCAACTTCTTACGCTCCGGTGATTGAGGCTGCAATAGACATAGTTGAGCAAAGTCATGGCCAATTCCATGTGTTAGTTATTGTTGCAGATGGCCAGGTAAATAATATTAATTTTGTGTTTGTAAGCATGTGATACAATTCCCATCTTTATATGATGTTGTTCAAATATTGAAGGTTACAACAAGCGGTAAAGATGGTGAACTAAGTCCACAAGAAGCAAGAACTATAAAAGCAATAGCTGATGCAAGGTACATGTAACATATTGATAACTAAAAGCCTATATGCTTATCGAGATTTATTGCTTGTTATTATAAAAAGAAATATTTCTACAAAGAAATTCAAAAAGTTATACAAAAATGAAAGTTAGCCTTGTTGAGAATAATTCAAATGCGAGTCACATGATATAAAAATAACAAAGTTAAATATCATATAAGGAAAAAAAGACCCATAATCCCATAAAAACCATATAATCATCTTCTCTCCAATATAAGAGAAGTATTTTATTGATTGTTCAGCAACATATAGTTCTGAAGGATCTGCAAACTTTATACCAATTTTAGATTGAACCGTGGCATCAAAGTTTTTATGTTAGTTAATTGCTTGTGGCCTATTGATAGGAATCTTCCTAGTGTTTTACCTGACCAATTCCATACATTTCTGTTCTCTACTTTTTCTAATGTCAGTTCATATCCCCTGTCTATTGTTCTGGTTGGAGTTGGTGATGGACCTTGGGATGACATGAAGAAGTTTGATGACAAGATTCCTGTTCGCGACTTTGACAATTTTCAGGTAGGAATCAACACAAAATTGTGAATGGCAGCAATTCCTTAGTTGTGTATTTGTTAAAGGATTTTGTGTCCTTGTACGAACGGATTAACCTTTTCGTAACAATGGTATCAGAGCCTTGCAACGAACCCAATGTCTCGAGTTCGAACCTTGGAAAGGAACCTACTCCAACAAAGGGGGAGTTCCGAATTCACCAGGCTATCAAGTACAAGACACAAAATCCTTATTGGGAACCATTTTCCTACTCTACTTATAATTAGTACCTAGTCTGGTACTCTACTTATAATTAGTACCTAGTCTGGTGCATTCTGAGTTATACCTAGGAGTCTAGGGTAATCTTTTGATCTTTCGTCTTCCCAGTATATCTGATTTCTATCATTATAAATAGAATATCAAAAGAGGGATATTGTGAGCCCTCCAATTTTATATTTTCTCTCTTATTAAATCTCAAGTGTTTGTAATAGTAAAATAATCTCCCCTTTTATTGCAGTTTGTTAACTTCACTGACATAATGTCTAAGAAATCAAGCTCCTCCGAAAAAGAAGCTGCTTTTGCTTTGGCTGCTCTAATGGAGATACCTTTCCAATATAAAGCAGCCATTGAACTAGGACTACTAGGGTTGGTCCCTTACATACTTTCATTACATGAAAAGTGAAAACCTTTGCAACATATTTTGGTCCATTTTGGAGACAGATTTCTCAGAAGCAAAGTGGTTTTCTTTCAGGTGACTATTTATTACAATCTCTGTTTTATGGATATTTATTGTTTTTTCTTCTTCTTTCTTTGTTTTTTTTGGACAAAGTCGAGTAACAGGAAGGTCAAATAAAATTGTTCCGAGACCTCCTCCAGCTCCTTATTCTAGGCTTGTGCCACCAGCTCGTGTTCTCAGCAATATGCCAACAACTTTCATGGACGATGAGAGAAATCAAATGGTATATATAAGATCGAAACCTATCTGATTCATGATATTGTTCTTTATCGCTTTCTAGTTTGTCAACTTGTTAGAAAAAGTAACATGTTTTGGTTACTCCCCCGTAGTTAACACTTTCTCAACTTATCTAAACCTTTTTGTGTCACTAAACCTCTAAATTTTTAGTTGACGGGATCACATGTTATAGCCACAATTTATATTTTATGTTTTTCATGACATAAAAAGTTTAGTTGGTAAGCTGAAAAAAAGTTTACAAAACTGTAATTTATGCCTTATATGAGCAATTGTCAGACATTCAAGTGTGATTCTGAGTCTCACATTAAATAAAAGTGAGAAAATTGAACACTATATAAAAATAAAGATTATAAATTATTGTTTTAAAAGTTTTAGGTTAAAGGTAGTATCAATCCCTTATATGTGGATTTGACTCATATCTAATTGATATTGCATCTTTCGATAATCTTCTCTCGAAAGGCTCATCAACGATAACAAACCTTAAAGGAAGCCTGTAAAATGCTGAAGACAATTTATTTGTTATGGTATCAAGTAGCACAATGATACTTTTGTTGTTTTTTTCTGTAGGCATGTGCTATTTGTCTGACAAATAGAAAGGATTTGGCCTTTGGATGTGGTCACATGGTGAGCCTCATTAATTCTTGGTCACTTTCTCTTTTATAGTGATAGAAATCAGATATGGAAATATTTGTAACTATTTTGCAATGCAGACTTGTAGAGACTGTGGATCCAGGTTAACTAACTGTCCAATATGCCGTCAGAGGATCACCAATCGTTTGAGGGTGTTTTCTGGCTGATTGCAGAATGGAAAACCATGTACAATATGTATTTTTACTAGTGACATGTTTGGACAGATTTCTTTCTTAATTATATGTTTAGATAAATTTTTCCATAACAAAAATAAGAAAGCAAAAAGAATTGAGTTTCTTTAAACTAAAATCAACTTATCTCTTCAAGAACAAGTTGGATAAGAGAACTTGTAGAAGAGTTAAAGCAGGTAAGTTGATTTAACATAGGAGAGAAACTCAATCTTCTTTTTGTGTATGGAAATATTTGTCTGAGCAGGGTTAAGAAGAAAACTGTCTTTTGAACATTGATGGCTTGGTTTTGAAGAGTTCCCAAGAATGATGATGGTGTTGCACAGAAAATGGTGGTTTGGTTTCACATTGTGGTGTTGGTTTAGGTGTTGACAAAATTGTGCATGTCTTGTTAGTTTTTCAATTTTCGCATGAATGTCTTTGAATTTGAAGAAACTTTAGTTGTTGTAGAATGTACATACTGTTTATGTTGAAATTTTATGCATGGTTAGAGGATTGTGCAAGATAACCATTGGAAGAGTTTCCTCAATTACACGGCAGGTCAAATATTCTATCTTTTCATTTAAATCAGAAAGTTAGGATGCATCTTTGAAAAGTCGGAGGTGAACTAAAGAACCCAAATGACATTTATTTTATATAATATTAGTGTTAATACATATGTGAATACATTTTTTAAATATATGTAATATTATATTAGTAGGCAATGATGATATTGTAATGTTATTAAATTAATATATAAAATAAAATTATATTTATTAAAAATAATATGAAATATATGAGAAAATAACCGTTGATAAATAAAGAAGAAAAGAAGAAACAGATAATTTTATAAAATGTTTATAAAAATAATAGTAAATTTTCAAAAATTTAATAAATAATTATATTTAAAAAAAGTAAAATTGGTATTTTGAAACGTGAAAAAAAAGAAAATTAAATTTATATATTGTTATAGATTAAAAATTACAAAGGGATAGATGAAAAATACTCTTTGGGCTTTCATAATCATGTGTATATTTAATATATAGTTATTATTACCACCGTGCTTGTTCATTGTTGCTGTAAATTCCACTCATATGTACGGTTTATTTTTGCGTTTTGTTTATTTTTTTATTTTGCATTTTTTTTAATGTTTTTGAGTTTTTAATCTTAAATTTAAGATCGTGATATTTATGATAAAAAATAGGTTTATATTTTGATATAAATTAAGTTTGTAAATTTTCTGAAATTTATAAAAATGAGATTGTTAATGATAAAAAATACTTTGTTTTTGAAAATGAGATTGATGATGATGAACTATACAAAACACTGATCAAACTGAATCACTGTCTAGTAAAAACTACCCAAAAATGATAAAGAAAATAGTTGTTCTGGTCTTGGACGAAGCCTCATCAGACCTCTAAGACATTTTATGTCTAACTACAAAAGGTTAGATCTAAATTTTTTTTCCTATTTGAAAAGACATCATTACATTTAGTGGATGCATATTATTAGGTCTATATAGGAAGTTTAACATGAAAGATACAACACCAATAAAATTTGAGTCCAATCATGTAAGACATTGACACCACTATCAACCAAAAAATCTTAAATCTTAAGGAAGTGAGTTTATAGACTTTGATTGTTATATGGTGCTCAATTTTCTCATTTTTACTTGATGTGAGACTTAGACTTACATTTAGATTTCTACCGGATATATGCAAGATTTAAAAGTGCTTCTCTCATATGATCAATTTACTTTCTGAAATTATAATCCACTCTCATCGTCAGTTATTAAAGTTAAAAATTCAACTAAACTTTAAAACTTACATATTCTATCTTTAAAACAAACATATACTACTGCTACTACCAAAAGACTTTCACGCTGAGTTTTAAAATGGAAAAAAAAAAATGTTTATGTTCAACGCTGCAAGAGGTTTCTCTCTTCCACCTCTTGCTGTGCGGTAGCTAATTGTTTCTTTCGTTCTATCCTTTCAATCTAAAAAGAAAATGAAAGAAAAAAAGGGACCACACTGCGGTTAGTAACAAAAACCTGACACATAGTTCTTCTTAATCTTAAATTATTCCTTATCTATCACAAAAACAGAGTCAAAAACTGTGCATGAAGACAACTGCCATAAATACAAATTCTAGGTGAAGACAACTGCTATTAATAATATGCAGTTTTTGAGTCAAATATCAATCACCACAATTGCCTTCTCAATTTCCCCTTTAGCTTCCAAACCAAATTAAATTAAGATTTTGGATTTGGTCTTTGCTCTTTGGTCCCCACATGCACCTCAAATATTCAACCTTACAAATTGTTCACATTCACACACACTTAACTCATATTCTTCATTTTTATATTTCTCACTTCAATAATAATTTAACCATGATAAATAGTTTCTAAAGTGGTTAATATAATACATAGATTTTTAAATTTATCATTATCATCAATTACCAAAATTTGAGCTACTAAAAATATTAGTTTCTAAATTTGTATATAATTTAGTAACAGATGTAAAGTTAACAATTTGGAAATCAATTCGATAATAAATTTAAAAATCAATCGTTTTTAATTTATAAATTAATATCTAGATTAATTAGTAATTAATTACTTCTTATCTTGGTCATTAAGAATGGACCCTAGACGTGTTCACTCTTTTGTTTCTTCTACGTAATTACACTTTCATTATTAAAGAAATCAAAGTGAAACAACATGGAAAATCATGCAAGTAAACAAAAAAAACACTTATAAAAGACCTTCATATTCATCCAACATTCCAAGGCTCCTTCAATTTTCTCATCAGCATTCCAAGGGTTTTGCTTTCTCCCTCTGAAAAAAGTTTTGGAATTTGGATCGATGGCTGCTTCTGGTGCATCATTGGACCTGAATTGGCTTCTGGGGTTGCTTGGTTTGGGAGAAAAGGGAGCATCCATTTCTGATCGTAGCATCAAAACATGGCTTCAGATATTGTTCTTCACACTTGTGATTGGATTCTGGTTTCTGTTGTATCACTTAGCAGAAGACACAGAAAGCAATCACAGTGTGAATGAGGTTGATGACTTGGATGAATTCGACAACGTTTATGAGTTAGACCAGTACTTTCATGAGGAAGATAGCCACCGGACCACCGTGTCCGGTGGCGGTGATGGGAGGAGACACGGTGGCTGTGCCTTCTGTGGAAATTTCGCCACCACAAGGTGCTCTCGCTGCAAGTCTGCTAGATATTGGTAAGAACAGTCAAATGGTTTCATTTGTTTTTTATTTTTTTAATTAAATTTCAATATTATAATTTGTTTATTTATTTATTTATCATTTAATATTGAATTCATTAAAGTTTGTTTAAAATATGTTTCGGCCATTTTTCCTTTTAAATGTTCATTTTGTCTTTCATCATTAACTTTTGTTAACTTTGATGCAGTAATGGTTTTCAATTTTATTTTGAACTTTTTTAGTAAATTCAAGTCATAAATTTTCCAGTTAGGTTTAGATATATGGAACTTGTGGAACTCAATAAATAGTTGAATGAAAAATGACCAAAAGAAAATCACATATATGAAGTATAAAAAGTAAGTGGCATGATTAAGAACTAGAAAATTTGATATCAAATATTCTCTTATGTTATGATGTTGTAAGACTTATTTTTTAATGATGCTATTCTCAGCATTTTTATTATTATCATTATAATTTGTTTAAACATTAGATAACTTAAAAAAAGCCCCTTAAAACCGTGTTCTGAAATAAAAAAAAATCACATTGTTTTGAAAAAAAAAACAACCTTAATTAAAAAATTGATAGTTAGATTAGATGATTGAATATTTTTTAGATTATATTTAAAATTAATTCTAATCCTCATAAAAATATGAAAATCTTTAGACTGGATAGATACACAAGAAATTAAACTATATATAAGATTTTTAACTAAAGATCACGTCACAATATCTTAGTTGCAGATTCAGCCATTTTAATACAAAAAGTAGTTTAGTGATTAACAATTAAATTATATTGTAATTAATGAGGATGATTCTTGATTAGCAAGTTAGAGTTTGCAAATTTAACAATACATCCATAAAATCTTAAAATATTTATTTTTTCAATGAAATATGAACCAGGAAATTAAACAAAAAATGTAAATTGTTGGAAGTTCTACCCCAACTATAGATAAAATAATTTCATAATATATAAATGAGGTATAAACCTCATCTTACAAGTCGGTTTTGTAAGGTTGAGTTAGGCTTAAAACTCACTCTTAACATGGTATCAGAACCAAGTTAAAACCTATCATAATGAAATTTTTTTGAACATTCCTTTTCACCCGTTATCGGATCGTTCACAGACTACCCACTTCTAACATCAGTAGATAATAAAGTTTTTATGAATCTGCTTCTAAAGTGATTATTTTATTGCTTTGTTAGCTCTATGAAATGCCAAATTATACATTGGAGATCAAGGCATAAATATGAATGCCATGAATCAAAGGTTGCAACAGATAAAACAGAAACAAGTGATAATGAAAGAAGCTCAAAGGTTGTTCAGAACTCTGAAATGGTAAGTTTTGTTTCAGAACTGTTTGTGTTTATTGTCAATTGTCAACGGCTGTGTTTGGTTGGATCGTTATATATAATATTCTTATAAATGCAACTTGAAACCACAGGTCACAAATAACATATCAAACTGTAAAATAATTAAAAAAGAGAGTTTATAAATAGATTAGAATTTTGTGTTAATATATTAATTCTTTTAAATATATTTTAAAATATTTATTGATATATTTTTGAAGAAATAATATTCTTATAAATGCAACTTGAAATCACAGGTAACAAATAACATATTAACGATATCAAAAGTTTAAAAAGGAATATAAATATGTATTCATTTTTTTTAATTACTATTGGAATTTTTCGTATTTCGTGAATTTTTTTTTACAAATTTGTCATAAAATTTTATAAAAAAACACTTTTTTATTATTTCTCTACAAATTTTAATTGATAGGTAATTTTTTCGTGAATAATTATTTTTTATAAAATTATTAAATTAGTAATAATTTGTTACAAAATTTTCTGTAAAATATTTTACAAAAAAATTAAAAACAAATTCTTATAAATCATTATTACTAACAAAATTTACAAATATTTTCAAAAACAATTGATCGGAAATATGTATTTTTTTAATAGTGAATAATAATTATTTTTTACATAAATCATGCAAAATACCGGATGTAGTTATTATTAATATTTCAATATTCCTTTTTAGAAGTGTTTATGCCTTAAACGTGCAGAAATAATTAGAATGATTGGAAGTTAGAAAAAAAAAAAATCCTATCTTAATAGTATTTGTCATCTTCAATAATGTTAAATGATGAGTCAAGTACAAAAACTTTCATAATAATCTTCAACTTGCGTATTCAAGTATTAGTAATTTAGTCGGTATAAGGAAAAAAGCAATTCAACCAAATGACTTGTTGTTTAAAATAAAAATGAGTAGAATGCATACATCACCATAAAGGTAGAAATAATACACAAAAAATGACAAAGTGGAAGAATAAAATAAAAAGTGGTTAATTCATTTGATTGTATATATCTATTTATTTTTTTATAATTTAGTATTGGACATTTTATATATCTATAATATAAGTATGTTTTATAAAAAAGTAGCAATTATTTGAAACCGACCATGTGAAAAATGTAAGAAAAGAAAATTGAATTGTGTAGCAAAACTTTTGGTAATATTTCTAGTGAAAAATCATCCTTCGATTAAAATTAGGCACAATTTTAAGTAATCATATTCACTCTCAATATAATTTTTCAAATATAATTCAAATGACTCTTCTTAAAGGTGGATCACTCTTAATGCAATTCAACGAGTAAAGAAAACTTTATAATTGATAAAATTTTGATTAAGGAGTTTTTTCTTGTATATCCAAAAGCCTTACATTCTAAGAGTCAAACTTCACCTTACATAGTTTTTTAAAGTTGAAGTAAACATAAACCTATGTATATCATAGTCCTGTTGTTCTAAGTTCAAAACTTGAGTTAGATATAATCTTACTTATTAACACAATATCATAATCATTTAGAATTTCGTTCCTCGGAGTGTAGAAATTCAATTTTATTTTTTCATTCTGTGAACCTTTTTTTTATGGATTTTGTATAAAAAATATAATAAATGAGTTTTGTGTGAGTTTTTCTATAAATTTTTAAAATTTCATGAAATATTTTAATTTTTTTAATAAAATATTAAAAATTCTAATAAAGAAAATCTTTTCTACAAACTCTACCGTCCATTATATATATTTGCATGAAATCTCAGACATGGAAATATGATTAAAATAAAATATATATAAATAAAATTTATAAACCACCTTTTATAACAATATCTATGATGTATGTATCATTGATGCATCTGAAATCTTTTCAAGTTCACCGGCAAGATATTTTTGTGCCAGGAGATTTAGTGAAATTTTGTTGAATTTGGATTCTTTGCTGGGTTTTGTTGGACTGTTGTTCTAATGTACCTTTACAATATATTCATTACCATTCGTTTTGACGTTTTAAAATATAATAAAAAGATATTTAAAATATCAATACAATGTATTTTTAATGGTCAACAGACGATAACACGAAAAAATCAATAAAGAATCTGGACTTCAATTTTATTATCACCAACTATTGAATGGTTATGAACTTATCACAAATGAGTAATTTCAAAGTCAAGTTGCTAAAGGGGTGTTGGAGATCCAACATGGTAGAGATATAACTAAAATCAAGCATATAAATAGGTAAACTCACTTCATAGTGTTTAGCTAGACTTAATCCCAATTTCTAACTTGTAATATATAAAATAATATCCATTTTATCTTTGATTAAGAATGTTATTGCTAATTAATAAGAGTTCTGTCAGGAGAGTGCCTCTAATGCTTCCACTGTTGAAGATGGAGTTCTGTGGAGTCCAGAATCAGATATGGCAGTGGAAGTTTCTAGTAATAACCATGTTAACAATTTGCATGGCTGCAAAGTATGTGATAAGCCAAGTACCACAAGATGTTCACGATGCAAAGCTGTGCAATACTGGTTAGTCTTAAACTTTCCAATTTTTAACTCACTGTAATGCCATTAGTAATTACTTTAATTAATTCTGTGATGTTTTTGATTCTAAAATCATCATATGAAGAACTCAGATAACTGTATTTTCAAACACATACACAATTTAACAGTTCTGATTCACCTGATTGCATGGATGCAGGACAACTGTTTACATTAATTCCAGTTCCAGCTTCATGCAGTTGCTGGGTTATCAGTTTTCTGTTTTTCCTTTCTTTTTCTTTTCAGCTCAGTGAAGTGCTTGATCATGGACTGGAAATGGCATAAAGTGGACTGCATTGCAAGGGTTGATTCAGCTCCAACACAAACACCCCACAGAGATGTAAATTTACTCCTTCAAGCCGACATGAAGATGTCAACTTAAGTGTTATAGAAAACAAAAATGATGGAGAAAGATGAATTTGGATTATCTGATAGAGTTTTTTATAGAAAACAAAATACATTGATAAATACTTACTTTAATGTTTTAAAATATATTAAAAAGATTTTTAAAACACCAACATCATTGGTGTATTTTAAATGCTTAGCATATGACAGCAAAAATAACCAACAAAGAATCTAGACTTGAGAAAGATTTATGAAGCTAAGAATTTGTTAGTGAAGAAAAAAAATATGAGAGATGGTGGTGGGGTTGGTCATATGAACTTGATTAACTGATTTTTCTCTGTCCAAGTTGTTAAAAGTGTCAAACCCTTAGTTTTTATACATATGAAATGGTAATGATGATGTTAGAGTTGATGATATTGTAGCCACTTTCCTCACAGGGTGGAATGCTGCAGAATTCATATGAAGAGGAAGATAATGTTCAATCACCTGGTCCTCTTTCTTTGGAGTGTCATCCAGGTTTAATTCCTTTCACCTTTTAAACTAACTTTTCTTCACTTTGCTAAGATTGATCAGAAACATTTTCCAAAAGATTCATCAGTTGTTACTGTTGTGTCTTTATTTGGCTCTTGCAGCAGGAAGCACAAGCTTCAAGTCTCCAACTGAAGTATCAGAGGTACCATTGACACAATTGTGGAAAAATAACAATATAAACTCTTACTCTCTTTCTGCCACACTTTCTCCTATAAGGTGAGATTAATGCCAAGTGCTAGTAAATATGCAACTCTGATTCTGCATTTAACCCTGTTTAGATAAATTTCTTTATAGACTTTTTAAGGAGAAAAACAAAAATGAATGTGAAAATTATTTTCTTTCATGAATTCCAACCTTAGAAGAAAGTGTGCTTGAAAGAAAGTGTAAATGAGTGTCTGAAATGATTCGTTGTGACAAAATGTATGTTATAATGAAGGATCCTTCCAACAAAGCGTTATTATATCTTGAAGATGAAGTAGCAAAGTCTAGGTAAATTTGTTTCATTCCTTCTTGATGTCTGTTGTGATTTACTTGTATGAAAACATCAAACTTAGTCTTTGCTTTTGTTGGCTATTGTAAGGAATGAGACTTCATTATTACAATCAGAACTTGATGAGTGGAAGAATCTAGCAAAGTTTGAGAGAGAAAAATTTCAAAGCCTCAAAAGACAATCAAACTACCAGGTAACTAATGAATTTGGATTCTGTACTGGGTTTTTCTATATTGTTTCTCTGCTGTGCCTCCAAACTATACTGATTGTGACTGGTTTTAAAGTTTTAAAATACCAAAGCAGTGTGTAGTATTTTTAATGCTCAGCAGATAACAGTCTAAAAAACTCAATAGAGAAACTGGACTCGTCACAATAAGTGACATGTTCCAAGAAAATTGAGCATTGTCCAAGCACTTGAGGCATTTTAGGACTTCATTCTTTTGCCCTTTTACAGTTGCTTGTGTTGAAGAAGGAAAAAGAATCAATATCAGATGCTGAAAAGAAAGCTTACCAAGTGATTCATAGTTTATACAAAAGGCTAAACCACTTGCAGGTCTTGGATTTGACCAATTCAGTTTTCAGTTTCGAGTACTCGATAGTTGTGCATTTTATTTTTTCTGTATCAATCTATTTGTGTTAATTTAACTACCACACAGAATGCAGTGCAAGAAAGCAATGTAGAGAAGAGACAGCTAGAAGAACATGTACAATGTTTAGAGGTCTGTTTTCTTTCTTTCTTTTTGTATTGATCTTTTTGAAATGTTTCAACCAATATAACTTAGATGCAGTTCCTTAAACATTTTTGGGTGCTTCTTTGATCAGAATTGAAGTTGTATTTCATTAAATATGAACATAGATTTACTAAGATGAAACTGCAATTTTGATTGGAGAATTGTACCAAAACACTTAAGAAATTGTACCTATGTTTTATCCTCTTGCTATTTCCTTATCTGTAGTTTTCATTGACGGATGAATGAAAGTTACATGTCTTGGTTCAGAAATATTGCTCATAGTTATTGTTTATGTATAGAGTGAATGTGCTGACTTGAAGAAAGTACTGCAAGAAGAGCATAAACGTGCTCAACGTCTTACAGTGGAATCTGGCAAGAGTCATGAAGCTGCAAAAATAGCCATGAAAGAAGTTGAAGCAGTAAGACAAGAGATACAAGAAGAGAGAGAGCATTCCCAACATCTTAAGGAGAATTTTCGCAGAGATCTTATATTTGCTGAATCTAGAGCTGCAATTGCTGAGGTACTTATTCATATGTCAATTCTTCCATTTGTTGGTTCCAAATCAAAGCTTTTTATTTAGGTGGAGATTCTCTGGATGTTATACTTTTCACTACTGGTTTGTTCTCAGGAAAAACTCAGTGATCTTTATAGGAAAATCAGAACGTCAGATTATAAGGTAAATATCTCTTTAGCTTTGCATTATGTGTGTTTCTTTGCCCTATTGGTTTGCCTATTTATTACACACCTTAGCATAGCCTATCTTAACATAAAGGAGGTGTTTTAGTCAATCATGTTCATTGTTGAATCATGTTCAAGTAGACTCAAAGCTTTATAGGTTTTCCTGTGTCTCAATTTTAAATGAATGTGATTGAGTCTGCAATTAGATCGGCATCAATAATGTTGAATAAAAAACCAAGTAATTAACTTGAAATTGAAACAGGTTTTTTAGAAAAATTACCGAAATGAACATATTTGAAAAAAATTACTAAAATGGGTAAATTATACCAAAGTGGCACGACTTCACTGTGAGAAATCGTGTCAAGGTGGTATGACTTTAGTTCAAAGCATTTTTAAATTTGAAGTAGTGGCATGGTGAGACGAATTTAGTTCAAAGTATTTTAAGCTGAAATCATGTCATCTTGGCACGACTGAAACTGAACTAAAGTTGTATTATCTTGACACGATTTCAGTTTAAAATGCACTAACTAAAATTATGTCACTTTGGCATGATTTCAGCATACAAATGCTTTGCACTAAAGTCATCGTGCCACCTTGACACACTTTTTTTAGTGAAGTTATCTCAAAGTGACATAACTTTCTCAAATCCGGAATTTTTTTCAAATCTACCCATTTCAGTAGTTTATCAAAAAAATTGCACCACAATGATGCTTTTGCCTGAAACTGGTTTAGAATTTGGCCAGAAGATTAAAAAGAGAGAAAGAATTTACAAAAGTGTATGTCCTCTGTTTTTAGCATGGCTATATCTAAAACTCTTCTAGACCTTCCTTTCTAAGCTAAAAGTCATCTCTGATTTAATGTAGATTTGTTCTGTATGCCTCTCCAATGACAAGGACTTGGCCTTTGGATGTGGACACATGGTGAGTTTTTCTAAACTGTTCTTCCTTTTTGTTATTCACATTTACACATGATCGCTATCAAGTAATCAATTCTTCTGCAGACTTGCAGAGACTGTGGATCAAAGTTATCAAGGTGTCCTATATGCCGGGAACAGATCACAAACTACATCAAGCTGTTTCCTGGTTGAAAAAGTTTGTATGCTCATATAGTATTTTCTGTGTGCTCCAAATATATATAATAATCCTGTAACAAAGTTTTTCACCTGTTACATTCCCTTTCACATATAGTTCCTCATGTCTTCTTTTATCCCAGACAAAAAGGAACATGTATATAATGATGTTTTCAACTGACCCTTCAATGTAGAAAGTGCAAACGTTGTCTTGAACAAACACCTATGTATTCCACATTTCCACTGCAAGAATTTTACATAGTCGAAGTGAATTTTTCATCTGAATAAATGTGTAATCCCTAGTCTGCAGAGTTTTCTGATCCTGTTGCTACTGCTTTTGTTACCTATTAGTTGAATAAGTTTTGTATATTTAGCTAATAACTATAAACCATTGGTTAATTTAATCGTGCCATTGATATTAACCATTCAAAATGAAAGACAATGTTTTTTTGTCTTCTATTGTAAATAAGCATAGAGATATTGTAAAAATTCATTCAGAGAGAAAACATAGGATTCTAATTCTGTAGAATGCACATTTGTGAGACAAACAATTAAAAAAATAGTTCTTTTCTTAACTAGGATTATTCAAAGTTGGATACTTGTGCTTTGTATAGTTATATTTCTACACATGATACCCGTTTGTAAGGTATATAAATCTTTTGTGTGGAACTAAAATTATTGGATGATTCGATGTGAATTTTAAACTTAAGTTAATCCAACAAAATTGATTATACATCGACTTAAATATATTATGAAAAGATTAGTTCCTAAATTATTAAGCGATTTTGATTTTAATTTTTTTTAAGATTTGTTTTATCTAGATATTCATTCTTTTAAAATTCATGGATATGAATATAAGTTGTTTTTATTTCATCATGGTACTATGTGAGAGATATATATGAACAATAACATATAAAAGAATATAAATATCTTCTATATATAAAGTTCAATAAAGAAGAGATTCATAACTTTTATAATTAATGTTTCACCAACTTTTGTGTAATTCAACTTCCTTCACACAACATATGTGAGAAACACTCTTGTAGAGAAAATTAGACAAAAGGAGTGACCACATACATGTGATTGTGTTCATGTGACTATGAGAAGCACATTCATGCATTAAACTACACCACATGTTCAATCAAACACATGAAGGTGGAAAACATACTCATTTTAATAATTGCACTAAAAATCTTTACCTACTAATGTAGTTGTGCAATAAGTATTTGAGAAGTATAGTTACATAGAAATTTATACCAAAGATTCGACCATATAAATTGTATCAAACGTATATGTAAGATGCATGTACTTATAGCAAATTGCATTAGAAAATGCATTTAGGGTTTTGGATTTACTTGTGGACAAAAAATATTTTTCTTATTTATAATTTTTCCCCCCCTCTCTCTATATATATATAATTTAAGAGAAAGTGAATTTCTTTTTTATTTGTGTAGTTGGATTTTTTTTTTTTGACGATATCCAATTGTAATTGTGAAATATTTATATGAGAAACTAAAATATATCTAGCTAAAAAGGGAAACTTTTAACTCTTATTGCTAAAATTATTATTCTACGTAAGAGAATAATAAAAAGAATGTTACGTAAAATATAAGTCGAATATAAGTTTCAATCAAGAGTGTTTCATTTTCAACTATACTGAATTTCGTGAACAATTAGAAAATTTCTCGGAAATTATTATAACAGCGTTTGAACACAGAACATACGTATTCAAAAGTCGTCGTGCATGATTAATTTACTTCTAGATCCTTCGTTTACCATGACCAATAAAGGTGGTTGACCAAAAAACTTTAGAAGAATAAAAATAATTAAGTTTATAACATAGAAATAAATATGATATTTTTCAGAATATTATTTCTTACCAAAAATTTACAATTTCAATAATATTATGCAACTTTTAATTATTTGTATGACATTAACATTTTTTTCACCAATAACACTCTAAATTTTTTAAATGATTTTAATACATTTTTTGTTAGAAATAGAATATTTTTTTGTTTATTTGTAATGTAAACTATGCTACTTTATACATACAATATTGAAAACAGTTAATATACTTCTCAACAATTTAAAAGAATTGATAGAAAATCAGAAAAACTATTTAGAAGAATCTACATAAAATACATACAAGAAAAATTTACATGCGAGAGAATTTTACAAGATGAAGTTATATTGTATAAACTCTTTGTATGCAAAGGGAGAGTATAAAACTCATAAAAGACAAGTTTGAAAATGAAAAAAAAAAAATAGTAGTAAAGAAAATTAATTAATAAAAAGTTCATGTAATGACTTAATTTTTATATAAATATAAATATAAATATAAATATTATTTGTGACAACTTTCAATGATCAATTTTTTCAAAACTAATATTGTACCTTTTCCTTATTGGTCAAGTGACTATATACTTTTCTTGTAGAAAAAAAGTTGTTATATCATAGTCGTTTAAAAAGGACTGACAGTGACAACTAGATGTAGGACTGTCACAATTTCTAGTGTAAAAAATAAGCATATATTTTTATAACTGTTTTAATTATATTTTTCAACTAAATAATTTATATTTTAATAACACAAAAATAAAACTTTTAATGCAATTTATTTTAAAACTGTTTCTATAATTTTCTTAAAACTATATTATTATAGTGTGATAGAAATGTGGATAGGTGTTTGTTTATTTGAGATTTTATTTTGTTTTAATTGTATGTTTTCACCTTTTAATATAAATATGTTACTTTTATGCTTCTTAAAAGCTTATATACTTTACACGACGTTTTTTTTTTTTTAATTTTCCAGTATAAATATCTAAAAAAAAAAATTAAAATTTAATTTTATTATCTTTAATTTTATTTTTTAACTAAAAATTTATTTAGGTTGAATATGCTTTTATTCTTTAAAATTTGACACAAAATAAATTAGATTAAATATATTTTTGGTCTTGACACTAAATTAGAATTTTATCATGTCCCAAACTTTAATATAATATAATCTTCGAACTTTAAAAATAATATATACACTCCTTATAATTTAATTGCATTAATTTCTTTTGAAGAGTTAAGTGATGTTTCAAGTTTAGGTTTGAATTATTTATACCATTCAACACAGTCTAATTCAACTGTTAGTCTATAACACAATTAGGGATGTTAAAAATATCCATATCCGTGAATATCTGCGGATAAAACTGGCAATGGATAAGAAATAAATATTAAAAATGGATACCCGCTATCCGCGGGTACGGGTATTTTTTATACCCGCATGTTAACGGGGCGGGTACGGGTATCATAGTATCTGTACCCGTGAATACCCGTACCCGCTAAACTTTAATTCACACAAATATCCTTATATATATATATATATATATATATATATATATATATATATATATATATATATATATAAAAAAATATCTGTT
>Ga0214542_1005642_pt1 | contig 23593 bp, 19 predicted proteins | sample CNSS1metaG_FD_160096 | JGI IMG/M metagenome (GOLD analysis project Ga0214542, IMG submission 160096) | Root nodule microbial communities from cowpea collected in UCLA plant growth center, Los Angeles, California, USA - CNSS1 | ecosystem: Host-associated > Plants > Roots > Nodule | place: USA...
TTATAATAGAGAGAGGTACAAGTAAAAAGAGTAACTGAAAATAAAAAGATTAAATAGAAGATATTGTTTGATATTGTGGTTATCAATATCTAACAATATCTTAATAATATCAAACTATATCTAACAGATTGTGAGTATGCGCATTTGTGTCTTTCTTTTGTCTCTCATGCTGATCAAGAGAAAATACGTGTGTGAAGTTTGTTTCGATAGGGAGTTTTGAAAGAGGGATTTAACATATAATTGATTTTAAAATGCCATTCATATAAATGTATTTGGCTCTTCTGAAAGCGTGGAAGGATATAGTAATGTATTCTTACACATTTACGATTTGTTATATACGTGTATGTAATATAGTTATAGATGGTTGGCATTTCACGGACATTTGATATTCCATATTTTACCTCGGTTTATAATTGATGGATCCCATAAAAAAGGTTAAACTTGTAATAGCCCCCACTTTTAAGTTTTTAATCCATATACAAGAAAATTGTAAGTTTTAGTCCCGGCATGTGCATAAAAGTTGAGGTTTGGTCCTTATTGCTTGCATCGGAGAAAATTTCCTGCTGATCTAAATCCACTAAAGAACTTTCTTGCAGTGATGAACCACCACAAAACCATTGCTGAGATTAAAACTTGTAGTTTTCTTGCACAGGGACTAAAACTTAAGTGACGACAACTATATGGATGAAGTAAATTGTTCAACACTAAAAATTGTCTTTATTGGATTTCAAAACCCACGAATTTTGGAATGATGAGAATTCTATATAAGGGATCTTTTTTTTTTCAAGTGAAATGAAGGGATTTCAAATAATACTTAAAACACATTATTTAAGTAATTTCTTTTTCTCTTCTATGGTTTTACCTCAGATTCTCACCCATAAAGCTTTGTGTCTCTTTCTCTCTCTCTTTTGCACCTCTCTTTCTCTCTCTCTTTTGCACCTCTCTTTCTCTCCTACACCTACTTTCCCTACCCAATAGCAACATAAAATACAAGTTTGCAACTGCTGTGTCAATAGTAAAACTTATCAACATTTCCTCTTTTCCCCTTTTTAAACTGTATTTTGATTGTCATAGATTATGTTGAAATTATAATATCCAGTACTTAATATTTAGTTAGAAAGTCACAATTGTGATCACCTCAAGAATGGACGGGGCTACCTACAGATGTAGAGTGTTGTCACCATGATGCGGCTCTTGGGCAATTGAGACTAGAGATGTCAAACTAGTGCTTATAAGGCTTGGGCACTTCATAAGTTGGTTTCCTGGGGTTCAATTAGACCTCAAACTTGAATTCCAAGATATTTGATTTTGTAGTTATTGTTTACATATGAAAAAAAAATTAGTATAATTAATCATTTAATTTTGTACATTCCTAGTTTAGTTGAAGCAATTCAATTTCCATGAATGCCAAATTCATTATAGCAATGAAATCCTTAATTCAAACACTACCTTAATACATTTTATATTGTGGAGATTATTATTATTTATTATTTAAATCTTTGTGTAACAAAACAAATTATACAAAAAAGAGGGAGGTGAGTAGTTAAACTAATTATCTTCTATGACTGGTGGCTTTCACAGAAATTGAAAGTAACCTATGTTGGTGTTGAGCTTATTGATACAAATTCGGGTGATCTTCGCTGGTGCTTGGATTTTAGAGACATGGATTCCCCTGCAATTATTCTTCTCTCTAATTCTTTTGGGAAGAAAAACATTGATCATGGTAGCGGATTTGTTCTTTGCCCCTTATATGGAAGAAAGTCTAAAGCTTTTCAAGCTGCTTCTGGATGCACAACATCAGCTATTATTTCAAATTTGGTATGGGTGGCTTTGTCTAAGCTTAAGTAATTATTCTGCTTGATATTGGTACTTTAAATTAGCATGCCTTGTGGAACTTAATCAAAGCAGCATTTGTAAAATTGCTTTGGTTAAGCTTTCTGGATAACACAGGATTATTGTACTTCCTTTTTTAATATCAACTATAATAACAGTGCATAAATTTTATTGCAGACAAAAGCTGCCAAATCCACGGTTGGGGTGTCCTTGTCTGTGGAGAGTTCTCAAAGTCTCTCTATTTCTGAATATATAAAACAAAGGGGTAACTGATCACAACCTTGTATATGTTACTTTGACTTTCAAGTTTGTTGTTTATCTGCTGTGAATTTCTTTATTAATCTTGAACAAATAAATGTAATGCAGAAAAGGAGGCAGTTGGAGCAGAAGATACCCCATTGGGGGGTTGGTCTGTAACAAGGTTGCGTTCTGCTGCCCATGGAACTCTAAATGTTCCGGGGTTGAGCTTAGGAGTTGGCCCTAAAGGAGGTCTAGGTGAGCATGGTGATTCTGTATCCCGTCAGCTCATTCTTACAAAGGTTTCACTTGTTGAAAGGCGCCCTGAGAATTATGAAGTAAGTGACGTAATAAGTCAACTTTTGAATAGGATGTAGCATTTATAGATGCATATCTATTATTATATTACAGGCATTGATATATTTCTTGCACGTGACATTAGGCACTGATAAACGATTGTTTCCTGAGATATTGTTTCAAATAAATCTTGAATGACATGGTTACAGTGGAAGGTCTTCTGTTTTCTATAAACCTACATATTCAGGTTACATTTGGATAAACTTTGAAATAACGTGCTTTTATTGTATAACTATTTTCTTTGGAGAAAAGTGTTTGGATTTATTTCTTTTTTCCGGAAAATTATCCTATAGTTTTGTGAGTGTGTGTTTGAAACATTCGTTTTAGTTAGAAAAATATATCGTACAAAGAGAAGGCTTTGGTAAATGCAGTCTCAACATGTTATGGTAGCAACAATCAAGCAAGTAGCATCTTTGTTGGAGGTAAAACAGATATTAAAAAGGAAATATTAAGCTTGAATGATGCATGCATCTTCAATATAATGTGTATGTGTCCCTTTATCTATAGTTCTATGCTGGGTATGTCAAATGTTGAGAATTTTTACTAGATGTGTGCAGGCAGTTACTGTTCGTCCATTATCTTCAGTAAGTGCTCTTGTTCGGTTTGCTGAAGAGCCGCAGATGTTTGCAATTGAATTTAGTGATGGATGCCCCATCCATGTAAGCTTTTGTTGTGCTATTCTAGTTTGTGATTTATTATGCTACTATTTTTCTCATGCATATTTGTGTGAATTGTAGGTTTATGCAAGCACGTCTCGTGATAGCTTACTTGCAGCATTTCGTGATGCTTTGCAAACTGAAGTAGGTAGATGTATTTCATCTGGGTTGGCAATTGTTATATAATGACATGTTTGATATATGATGATTGATGACCTATAATATTGTGTTATATATATCATAATATCAATGTTGACCTGTTCTCTAATTCAAGTTAATCTTATTATAAAAAGGAAATGTTGTGAAACGGAGTGTCCTAGTGCATGTTTGATTTCACCTGATGTTTATTTACAGGGTCAATGTGCCATACCTGTATTGCCAAGACTGACAATGCCTGGTCATCGGATTGATCCTCCCTGCGGGAGAGTTTTTTTGCTATCTGGTCAACAAAAGCCTGTTACTGATGTAGAAAGTGCATCAATGCATTTGAAGCATTTGGCAGCTGCAGCCAAAGATGCTGTTGCTGAAGGTGGATCTATTCCTGGATCAAGGGCTAAACTGTGGCGTAGAATAAGGGAGTTCAATGCCACTATACCGTATAGTGGTGTACCTCAAAACATTGAAGTACCAGAGGTTACTTTGATGGCCTTGATCACTATGCTTCCTGCTGCCCCAAATCTTCCTCCAGAATCTCCTCCTTTGCCTCCCCCTTCACCAAAAGCTGCAGCAACTGTGATGGGTTTTATTGGATGTTTACGCAGACTACTTGCCTCAAGAAGTGCAGCATCACATGTGATGTCTTTTCCGGCAGCGGTTGGAAGGATAATGGGTTTACTCAGAAATGGTTCAGAAGGTGTTGCTTCTGAGGCTGCTGGGCTTGTAGCTGTACTCATTGGTGGTGGGCCTGGTGATGCAAATGTAACAGATTCTAAAGGGGAGTGGCATGCCACAATTATGCATACAAAGTCAGTTTTGTTTGCTAATCAGAATTATATCATCATTCTTGTCAACAGATTAAAGCCAACCTCAGTATCACCTTTACTGACAATGACTGTTGTTGAAGTGCTTGAGGCTATGATTTGTGATCCACATGGTGAGACCACCCAATACTCTGTTTTTGTTGAATTGTTACGCCAAGTTGCAGGGTTGAAGCGTCGCTTGTTTGCACTGTTTGGTCACCCTGCTGAAAGTGTTAGAGAAACAGTAGCAATGATAATGCGATCAATTGCCGAAGAAGATGCTATAGCTGCAGAGTCCATGCGAGATGCTTCTCTGCGTGATGGTGCTTTGTTGAGGCATTTACTGCATGCATTTTTCCATCCAGCTGGTGAGCGGCGTGAAGTTAGTCGACAGCTTGTTGCCCTTTGGGCAGATTCCTATCAACCAGCTTTGGAGCTATTGTCCCGAATTCTGCCTCCTGGTCTTGTTGCTTACTTGCACACACGTGCTGATGAAGTTCTAGCTGAAAACACGAATCATGAAGAGTCATCAATTGGGAAAAGAAAAAGACGTTTACTTCAGCATAGGAAAGGTCGCATCGGGAGAGGACTTATTTCTCAAGAACAACCTTTCCCTTCAGCTAATAACTTTGATGTTTCTGATTCAGCTAGGCAAACAGGGGGTACTGTTGTCAGAGGCTTAGACAACTTCCATAAAACTGGTATGGACCCAAGTTCTGGACAAACTTCAAATATTCAATCTTCAGTAGTTCACACCAGTGAACATTTGAACAATGGATCTTCTACAGTAGATGTGCACAATGGTCATTCAGCTTTTTTGGCTTCGGCTAATGCGGTGTCAGCAAACTCAAATGAAGCACCAGAATCTGAATTTCAAAATTCAGTTGATCCTGACAGCAATGCAGTTGGTTTGCAGAATGAAGGCATTCCTGCTCCTGCTCAAGTTGTTGTAGAGAACACCCCTGTAGGATCTGGTCGGCTTCTATGTAATTGGCCTGAATTTTGGAGAGCTTTTGATCTTGATCACAATCGTGCAGACTTGATTTGGAATGAGCGTACCAGGCAAGAGTTGAGAGAATCTCTGAAAGCTGAAGTTCATAAACTAGATGTTGAGAAAGAGCGTACTGAAGATATTGTTCCGGGGGGCACTGCCTTGGAAATGGTATCAGGTGTTGAGAGTGTGCCACAAATATCTTGGAACTACCCTGAATTTTCTGTTCGTTACCCTAGCTTGTCAAAAGAAGTTTGTGTGGGTCAATATTATCTGCGATTACTGCTTGAGAGTGGCAGTGCTGGCAGGGCACAAGACTTCCCATTGCGTGATCCTGTTGCTTTCTTCAGGGCACTTTACCATCGTTTCTTATGTGATGCAGACACCGGACTTACTGTAGATGGAGCTGTTCCTGATGAATTAGGTGCGTCTGATGATTGGTGTGACATGGGTAGATTAGATGGTTTTGGTGGAGGTGGTGGATCATCGGTGAGAGAGCTTTGTGCAAGGGCGATGACAATTGTATATGAGCAGCATTACATGACCATAGGCCCTTTTGAAGGTACAGCTCACATCACTGTTCTATTGGACAGGACAGATGACAGAGCTTTGAGGCACCGACTTCTTTTACTTCTGAAGGTTTGTAAATTTAAATTACTTTTTCCTAGCTCTGTCTTATCTATGAGTGGGAGGAAGGGTTAATTTGCTTTTCTATTGTGTCATAGTTCTATTGATGTTCATCCTAATATTTTTGCTTCAGAGTACCAAAATTTAGGCCAGTAGTTGATCTAAAAAGAAACAAATTTTGAATTTTGATCTTCATGGCTGCTGGTTGCAATTTGTAACAGGAGCAGTGGTCATTGGCCTAATGATTATTCTAAATGGAATTTTGTTTAAATTAACTTGCGTAAACATTGCAGTTTCTCAATTAATATGGATTAAGAACTTAAATTAACTGTCATTTATTGAATTTCAGGCATTGGTGAAGGTTTTATCAAATGTGGAGGCTTGTGTCCTAGTTGGAGGCTGCGTATTAGCTGTTGATCTGCTTACCGTGGTCCATGAAACTTCAGAGAGGACATCTATTCCCTTGCAATCAAATTTAATTGCTGCTACTGCTTTTATGGAACCCCTTAAAGAATGGATGTATATTGACAAAGATGGTGCTCAAGTTGGACCTATGGAAAAGGATGCTATTAGAAGGTTGTGGTCGAAGAAGGCTATTGATTGGACGACAAGGTTTTGGGCTTCTGGGATGCTAGATTGGAAGAAGCTGCGAGATATCCGTGAACTTCGTTGGGCACTTGCACTTAGAGTTCCAGTCCTTACTCCGCCTCAGGTAGAATCTTGTCTAAGCTGGAAGATAATATCAGTAATAATTGCTGTTGTAATGTTTTCTGTTGCTAGATTTTTTTTCTTCACATTTTTTTGCCGAGTGGTCTCTAATTTTTTTCTCAGCCTTCTTTTTTTAGTGTAGACATGTGCTTATTTGTTTTATTTGAATTGCTTGATTTTTTTGGGAACTGTTGAGATTGGGCACTAATTTTAAGGTTCTGTTATGTTGAATTTTTAAGAACTGTAAGCTTAGATAATTTGGAAATCAACCTAAGGTAAAATAATATAGTTATCTAAATGGCTAATTAGTTGTCTTTTCAAAAATAGATTTTGACATCTTTAATTTTTATTTTGCTTGTATCCTTTTAATGGATAGAATATGAATATTGTTTTCAGGTTGGGGAGACAGCTTTGTCCATATTGCATAGCATGGTGTCGGCACATTCAGATTTAGATGATGCTGGAGAGATTGTTACTCCAACTCCTAGAGTAAAACGAATCCTGTCAAGTCCGCGCTGCCTTCCACATATTGCACAGGTAATTTTAGGAACTGTACCTTTGTTAACCAGCCATGTTGGAGAATATTGATATTTGTTGTGACTTGCATCATTTTAAGGGGCCTTCTCCAACAGTTAAAATTAATTTATGCGCAAGTTAAAAATTAAAATTTAGAGAAACTATATTAGGGAGCTTCTACAAATTAGTTTATGCATAATCTAAATTTAATTTGTGGAGAAGTCAATTTCACCCTTTTCTTCATAAATTTTTCTTTTAAAAGTCCTAACAGTTTTCCAAAATTTTGGTAGATTCTGTGGTTGTTAATTGTCTTACATTTATCATTTTGAATTCTAGTTTTTTGATATTTGTGTGATATGATAATTGTAGGTTATTCTTAGTGGTTCCAAGCTGGGTTGGGCTCTCGATAGGCAGACCTGTCAAAAAAGATGGGCTGGCTCGGTGGTTTAACCTATTGTGGCCCAACCTGCTTAGCTTCTCAACTTTTTTCTAAAACAAATGAAAATTATATCAAAAATTCAAGTTGAAAAATCTTACCATTTATTTCAATAACTTTTTATTGTTTTAAAAATTCAAAAGACTTATTTATTATTGTTTGTTTGTTTTATAAATTTAATTTTCTATTACTAAAATAATTAATATACAAGCTAATTTAAAATAAATTAGTTTATTTAAATTAATTTTACAAAATAAATACTTAAAAATTATTATTTTTGTCTTTCTTTAGTTTTTTTCCCTTTTTGGCGGTACCTAGGCAGGGCAGTCAAGGGTATCAGCCCATTTTCAATTGGTGACTTGGCCCTGCTCATTTTCAGTATGTTGGGCCCAAACGGGCTAAGCTAGCCTGTGTTGTCTTCCTTTGTTGTTTTACACTTCTCACTTCTAAGCAAATTTAAGTATTATATTATGATTTCATTTTCTTCATTTCATTTGGTGGGGTGGGTATAGGCCATTCTTTCAGGGGAACCAAGTATTGTTGAGGCAGCTGCTGCATTGCTTAAGGCCATTGTTACCCGGAATCCCAAAGCTATGATCCGTCTGTACAGCACTGGTGCATTTTACTTTGCACTGGCATATCCTGGTTCTAATCTACTTTCAATTGGGCAACTCTTTTCTGTCACCCATGTCCATCAAGCATTTCATGGTGGGGAAGAAGCTGCAGTTTCAAGCTCATTGCCTTTGGCAAAACGTAGTGTTCTTGGTGGGCTTCTCCCTGAATCTTTGTTGTATGTACTGGAGCGTAGTGGTCCAGCAGCATTTGCTGCTGCAATGGTTTCAGATTCTGACACCCCAGAGATAATATGGACTCACAAAATGAGGGCAGAAAATCTAATTCGTCAGGTAATCTAAACTTTGTAGTAGCCAGTTTGGTGATTTTTTTTTCCTTAAAATTTATAAGAGTTTATTCACTTGTAAATATACTCTTGTAGATATACAGATTCCATAGTGTGATTGATTTGACTCTCCTTTGCTCTTCATCAGGTTTTGCAGCATCTAGGTGATTTTCCGCAGAAATTGTCACAGCATTGCCATGTTTTGTATGACTATGCCCCCATGCCTCCAGTGACATACCCAGAGCTAAGAGATGAAATGTGGTGTCACCGTTATTACCTCAGGAATCTATGTGATGACATTCGTTTTCCAAATTGGCCAATTGTTGAACATGTAGAATTTCTTCAATCATTACTTGTAATGTGGCGTGAAGAGTTGACTAGAAAGCCTATGGATCTATCTGAAGAAGAAGCTTGCAAGATCCTTGAAATATCCTTTGAGGATATATCTAGTGACAATGTAAATAAAAGAAATTCTTTGGATATTGCAGATGAAGCATCTGGCTTATCGAAGCAGATTGAGAACATTGATGAAGAAAAATTAAAGCGACAATATCGGAAACTTGCTATGAAATATCATCCTGACAAAAATCCAGAAGGGAGGGACAAGTTTCTTGCCATACAAAAGGCCTATGAACGTCTCCAGGTAGTTACATGTTTCCATGTCATAGTCAGGCTTCTTTGGAATCTTGTTTCAACAAGTTTCACTAAAGCAGCATGGTTCTTTCTAGTTTTCTATGTAAAGGTTTTTTTCATACTTCTATAAGTATCTCAGCATATGCATTATGGAGAGCAGTGCTGTCTCTTAAGCGATAAATTCTGAAATCAAGTATCTTGTTCAATAAAATATGGAATCTGTATATTTGCCTTTTATCTAGAGATGTCAATGGAATTGTGATTTATCTTGGGTATGTTATTTACTTAAAATCCTGATAGGGAAAAAATGTACTTGTGAATATTTATTTAGCTTTTATATTTTACTTTTTTATTGAGCCACCACTACAAAATGCATTCATCAAGCTTACTGTAAATACAGCACAAAAATTGTCCATCCAAATCATAATGCTCATTCATTTTCACTCTGATTTCTTTGTGCATGATAATACCCTCCATTACACAATGAATAGGTCTATATTTATGCCTTTTATAATTTGTTAAATTATACATTTTGTGAACATAGGCTACCATGCAAGGGTTGCAAGGTCCACAGCCGTGGAGATTGCTACTTTTGTTGAAGGGGCAATGTATTTTATACAGAAGACATGGAGACGTTTTGGAGCCATTCAAATATGCTGGCTATCCCATGTTGCTGAGTGCTGTTACTGTGGACAAGGATGATAACAATTTTCTTTCTTCAGATAGAGCACCTCTCCTTGTGGCTGCATCAGAGCTGGTCTGGCTGACGTAAGAGTTCCATGTTTTTTTTTGTTAGGGTTCACCATCTTACGAAGTGGGGGTTGAGTTAGGCCTGTACCACTTTGTAAGAACCATAATGCTATTAGATCTAAAAGCACTCTGGTAACCTTTGCTCTTTCATTGAATTTCATATGGTTAGATGTGCATCTTCTAAATTGAATGGTGAAGAGCTGGTAAGAGATGGAGGGGTGCATCTTCTTGCAACTCTTCTTTCCCGTTGCATGGGTGTCGTTCAGCCAACCACTCCTGGAAACGAACCATCTGCGATCATTGTTACGAACATCATGCGAACATTTTCAGTTCTTAGTGAATTTGAGGCTGCCAGAGCTGAGATACTTGAATTTTCTGGATTAGTTGAGGACATTGTGCACTGCACTGAATTTGAACTTGTACCTGCTGCAGTTGATGCTGCCATACAGACTATTGCCAATGTTTCTATCTCCTCTGAATTGCAAGATGCTCTATTGAAGGCTGGTGTCTTATGGTATGCCTCTTCAATTATTGTTTTATTGAGTAAATTATTTTACATCAATTTCAAGTTTGTAGGAGGATTAGTCTAGAGAGTAAATGTAAGTAGCTTCAATATGTGCATATTTAAGTAGTGTTTGTTTCATGTGCTGGCTGTTGTATGTGCTTTTCAACTCTGGTTTTCCGAAATTTCTCAAACAGTAATTTTTGTACTAGTTTCTCCGTTTATAGATCCTTATAGAAACTAGTAATTTCTTAATTTCTCTAACTGTAGCCCGTTTGTATCTCATTTTTATATTTTTTAACAGTGACATCTCTAAAGACATACCTTATATTTCATGTTGTTCCCGTGTAATAGAACAAACAAGATTGAACTTTGATGCTGAACTAGGCAAATGAGGTGGGACAATGATGTGGGAACTACTGACAAGGGAAAGAAAGGAATGACTAAGATGAATACTCCCTCTAAATGATTAGCCAAACCATAGTTATTGGTCTTAGTCAGAATTGTTGCCAGTAACAGGTTTACCAGATTAGGCACGGGAGCAGCACTCTTCTCCTGAATGCAGGAAACTTGCGTCAGAAAATAAGGCGTGGCATATAGAGTTTTCTCCTCAAAGACTAGGCTCCCTTCAATTGGGGAGTTATTTCCATCTGTGATAATCTATTTGGAGTCTGACTTTGGTTTTTGTTGATTCAATACCGCATTAAAACTGGGCTGCACTGAGAATTAAGTGAAAGTTGACACCATCTAGTGAGAGCTCTACCTCTTGATTTAGTAGGCATCAGAAACAGAATTTACCTAATAGTAATACCATCTGAATCTAACCTAGTATTATAATTTAAACTCAGTTAAACCTTGAAGTATTGACTTCTTTAGTTGTTTGTTTGCTAATGAGCTCAAATTTTATATATTGACAATAGTTATTTATGGAACCAAAAAAATATAATTTTATCCCACTTGGTTATACTTGAAAATATATTTTGGACTCATCTGTTTGATATGGTCCATGATAGGTACCTTTTGCCACTACTGCTTCAGTATGACTCAACTGCAGAAGAATCTGATGCAACAGAATCACACGGTGTTGGTGCTAGTGTTCAAATTGCCAAAAACATGCATGCCATAAGAGCATCTCTGGCCTTGTCAAGACTCAGTGGTCTGTGTAGTGATGAGAGTGCAACACCTTACAATCAGGCCGCTGCTGATGCCCTTAGAGTTTTGCTAACTCCTAAGCTCTCTAGCATGTTAAAAGATCAAATGCCCAAAGATTTACTGTCCAAATTAAATGCAAACCTGGAATCACCAGAGGTATTTTTTTCTCATCATCCTTAATCGTGCAAGCAAGAAATGTTTCATGATGGCACTTGATTTCTTGTTTTGCTCTGTAAAGGTCCCGATTAATGTCTGATTCCATTGCACAGATTATTGGAACGTAGTCTGAGTGACTAATCTGTTTGACAAGAAGTTATATATTGAGTCATTAGTAGGACTAGTGGCTAGGTCTGTATTAATTTTCTAAATGTCAAAAGATTATTATTCAGTGTTATTCAAAAAGGCCATGAAGGTGCAATGGCAGAAAGTGGTGGCAAATTTGTCACTGGTCACCACAGCATGGCTGTGTTGAATCGGGTTTTTGTGGCAATGCATCGGGACTGGTTTTGACATCACAGAATGGTATCGTGGAAATCATGCTGCAGGTTAGTCATGGGTCAGTTCAACCTGACCTGAGTCCCTTGCAACCCTAGTTCGTTATGTTGAAAACAGTTCTGGGTACTGACCAAATCCAAGCCCAATAGTTTTTTTTTTTTTTTCAAAGGGTAGGATCATACAACTCAACCCAAATGTAAAAATCCTAAACTACCAGCTGCAACCCAACACAACTTTCAGGTTCAGCAATCATAGCCGCTGTGGTCAACTGCCGGTGTCGCCACCACAAGCAACCTAGCTGAGACTAAAAGGAAAAAGGAAAAACCTTGACATTTTTGTAGAAAGATCTTCAGATTAAATGATAGCAGAAATTTTTTTGGAGAGAAAACAATGGCTCTATGGCACAGGGAAAAGGACCTGAGCCTTCTGGCAAAGCCCTGGACATTATAAATGAAGTTTTGTTTAAAACTGATTCAGCAAATTTTTAGAGCCTTCAACTCATTTTTGATCTTGCTACTTTGCTAGTTCACAATAGTAATTATGTAACCTAAAGTTGCTAAAATACCTGTACCACATTGTTACAGACTTAAATGGTTTGTGAATGGCACCCCTTTCCCGCAAAAGAAGAAAAGGCACTAAAGGAAAATGTATACCTGGCTGTTGTATGGTATATACAGTCTTGCAAATTAGTTTGTATGGTCATTTGTTGTTTCTTTTAGTCACTAGTTTTCCTGGAAATTTAATAGATTCTAACTACTGACTGCCTGTGATGTTCAATGAAATAATCCATGAATTTGTCACAAATTATTGACCATTTTGTTGGTTTAGCATATTAATGTTTCAAATTTACGAAAATGAAATTAAGCTGTCTCTTTGTTGTATTTGCTTTGATACTATCTTTGAATTCTCTGCAGATTATCTGGAACTCTTCAACGCGAGCAGAGTTGCTGAAATTTGTGGATCAGCAACGTTTAGCTCAAGGTCCCGATGGCTCATATGATATTAAGGATTCACACGATTTTGTTTATAAAGCACTATCCAAAGAATTATTCATTGGAAATGTTTACTTGAGAGTCTACAATGATCAGCCGGACTTTGAAATTAGTGAACCAGAAACTTTTTGCCTTGCACTGATTGATTTTATATCTTATCTTGTGCACAATCTATGTGAAGTTGCCAGTCATAAGGTTGAAGATGCCAATCATAATGTTGAAAATGCCAATCATAATGTTGAAGATGCCAATGATAATGTTGAAGATACCTCCAAGGCTTCTGAGGATACGAGTGAGGCTGTTGGTGAATCTGTGAATGAGCAGCGTGTTGTAGATAATTCTGGCACAATGTCTGAAGAACACTCTGTGGGAAAGGAAGAGCTTGAGCTGATTAAAAGTCTGCATTCTGCATTGACTTCCCTTCAGGTTAATTCCTTACTGCTTTATTTTGTAGTGAAATGCTTTTTATTTGACATATCTGAGTATTTTTGTTTATTATGTGCAGAACCTTCTGACGAATAATCCCAATTTGGCATCCATATTTTCAAACAAAGACAAGTTACTGCCACTTTTTGAATGCTTTTCTGTGCCTGAAGCATCAGTCTATACTATCCCTCAACTTTGCTTAGCAGTGTTGTCACTCTTAACTGCACACGCTCCTTGTTTGCAAGCCATGGTTGCGGATGGGTCTAGTCTTCTGCTTTTGTTACAAATGCTTCACTCAGCCCCAAGTTGTCGAGAAGGTTCCCTCCATGTTCTCTATGCATTGGCAAGCACACCTGAACTTGCCTGGGCTGCTGCCAAGCATGGTGGTGTTGTCTACATTCTTGAATTGCTTTTGCCTTTGAAGGGTAGGAGATATGTTCACCTTAGTTGGTCTTTTTTATTGTTCTCACCTCTAGATTTTTTTGCTGAATTTTTGTGTTGACAATATTCACAATTCCATGCAGAAGAAATTCCACTCCAGCAAAGAGCTATGGCAGCTTCCTTGTTGGGAAAGCTTGTTGGCCAACCAATGCATGGACCAAGAGTTGCTATAACACTTGCAAGGTTTCTCCCTGATGGTCTTGTATCAGTAATTAAGGATGGACCTGGCGAAGCCGTTGTAGTTGCCCTTGAGCAGACTACGGAGACACCAGAACTTGTATGGACACCAGCAATGGCAGCTTCCTTATCTGCACAAATTTCCACTCTGTCATCAGAGCTATACCGTGAGCAGATGAAAGGGCGTGTTGTTGATTGGGATGTACCTGAGCAGGCATCTGGACAGCAGGAAATGAGAGATGAGCCACAGGTATTGTGTAATATGTGATATTTAAATTTGTTGTTTTATACATGGTATGATGAATAATTTATATTCTCATAAATGAACTAAAATTTTGTGTGGATGCAGGTTGGTGGCATCTATGTTCGACTGTTTTTGAAAGATCCCAAATTCCCTCTTAGAAACCCTAAAAGGTTCTTGGAAGGTCTACTAGATCAGTATTTGTCATCCATTGCTGCCACACATTATGAAGCACAGGTTGTTGATCCAGAGCTTCCTTTGCTCCTGTCTGCCGCCCTAGTTTCCTTATTACGTGTGCATCCTGCACTAGCAGATCATGTTGGGTATCTTGGATACGTACCAAAACTAGTTGCTGCTGTTGCATTTGAAGGAAGGAGAGAAACAATGTCATCTGGTGAGGTAAACAGTGGGAGACATGCAGAACAAACATTTGACCCGGATATTGACTCAGCAGAGAACACACAAACACCTCAAGAACGTGTGCGCCTTAGTTGTTTGCGTGTATTGCATCAACTTGCAGCTAGTACCACATGCGCTGAAGCCATGGCTGCAACGAGTGCCGGAACACCTCAGGTTAATGAATATGTTAATATACAATTTTATGTTCTTTTATGCTTCGTATGCAATGTTCTGCTGAAGATAATGTGATTATCAAGAAACTTTCTTGTCTGTCATGGAATTTTCTTTATTCATCTCAAGGATCATCCCTCTGTAATACCTGTATCCCAAAAATCCCTCTGGATTCTTTAAAGCCCATCTTCAAATTCCATTTAGTGTGTGAATTGTTATCCTGGTTTACAAAAGAAGCAACTATTAACCTTTTTCAACAGTTTATTAGCTTCTAATCCTAGTTTTGAACTTCCCTAGTAACTTGATGATGCAGTCTTGCAATTGTGGGGAAAATCATGCTATTATAGAGAAATTCAGGTTTTGATGACAACTGTACTTTATTTATTATTTTATTTTCTAGGTTGTGGTTTGTGGTTTAGATAACGTTTCTGTTGGGAGTATGGGTTAAATATTGGCTATGGGAGGACATACCAATCAACTGAAGTTCATATTAAATGACTTAGCTCGTGAGTATGGAAAAAAGTATTTGTAAAGTTTACATATTCAGTCTCATGTTTTAAAGAGGGTTCTAGTTTCTTCTTGATAATGATTGAATGCTTTTATTGCTGATGTTTCCGATATTTGTGAATATAATTTGCACTGTCCCTACTTTTTAAATGTCTTTGACCAAAGAAATAAATAATTTAAATTTCTTCTTCCAGGTTGTTCCACTGCTAATGAAAGCTATTGGATGGCAAGGTGGAAGTATTTTAGCTCTTGAGACTCTAAAACGTGTTGTGGTTGCTGGTAACCGAGCCAGGGATGCTCTTGTTGCACAAGGCCTTAAGTGAGTACCTTGTATAATTGAAAATTAATTTACTTTTAACTGATTCAATATTTTATGACATGGAGATCCAAATTCATTATAGAGCATTACATTAGTTGCAGACAACTTCAACAAGATGCTAGTGAAAGGGAAAACTCATCACATCAATTTCGATTATAAGGCCTTGTTCTTTCCTTTTAACAAAGCATAGGTTGTGTCCGTTGACTTCCTTGTTTCTGGTAGAATTGAAGTTCAGTTGTGGTAGTGATGCGTGATGACGAGTTTGAAAATTGAATCAGAAATTAAAAGTTACTAAATACCCCCTTAGTTTCACAGAAATATAATTGCAAATAATCTCACTAGTGAGGTTGGCTACATGAATCCCGCAATCTCTCTAGGTTAAAGACAAATTAGTTAGATATTTTATTTATCATGAATTCTTGCTTGTCTCCCTCTTCCTTTTGGCAAGACTAAAAACCATGCCTTAAAGGGTAGATTTTAAGACTAACTTAATCTCACAAAATTAGTTCGGTAAGGTGAGGTTTGCATCCTACTCAACATATCTCTTTATGTTGAGATGGGATATCTCAAGTGTGAGAATAGACGGAAGTCTGATAGGGAATGACAAGATAGACCTAACAAACCTTATAAGGACAGGTTTTGATACCATCTTAGAAAGTGAACTTTAAGACTTACTCAATCTTACAAAAAATGGCTTGGTATGTGAGATCTACACCTCACTTGTATATTATAATTTGGTTGGATATATTTATAATCGATGTGAAATCTCCAACACCAAGCAATCTAATTGTATTAATTGTAATGCTAAAGGTTTTTTGTATGTGTGATAAGTACCCAAGCACTTGGGGAACCCACCTTCAAAAGTTAGCTAGCTATTAAGTGGAGAGAACCAAACACTTAATACTTTCTCGAGCATGGCATAGTACTCAATGTGGGACTATGACACTATATAATTCCAGAGTTGCTATCATAGAACCGCCAACCGAAGTCTAGGTAGCGTTTTTCAATACACTTTGAAAAGTACCCAAACACTTAGGGAAGTCACCCTCAAAAGTTAGCTATTAAGGGGGAAAGACCAAACACTTAAGTACTTCATCTAGCATTCCAGACTACGTCGATGTGCGACTTGGGGACTGCTTAATATTCAAGTTCCTATCAATGTGTCAAAACTTCTTTTTGCATTTTTTCTTCAATTGTTTGTACAACCGTCACTTTGAATACAATAATTTGTATCTTTTTCTTTCTTTTGTTGATACACATTCATCTTCACTTTTATTTCTCTCACCTTTTTCTCTTGTTATTCCTTTAAAGCTCAACATTTACTGCCATAGAATTAGCATATACCCATATGTGCAACTTGCCTTTTGAAATTGGTTGCCGATCATAAATAACTCAAAATATCTTTCTATTTTTTTTTTAATTTTAACCAGCGCATTTTTATACCATGTATTTACTCTATTTTATAACATTGATCTTGAATATTTGAATTTAAAAACCTGTGGTATGACATCATTTTATAGGAACATAAATGCATTTTATTCAATTACCCTTGCATCCATTAGTGGAAATATGATAGAATTTAGAAGGGAAAGAGAAATAAAGAGGGGAAGAAAGAAGAAAACAGAATAGAGAGGATAAAAGGAAAGAAGAGAGAAACAGAGATGAAAGAATTGTGCAATGCACTTCTGTCATTATCATTCAGTCTTGTTTTGGTGTTGTATCTCACTACGCCTAATCGTCTGTGATTTTGAATTTTTACAATTTTCCGTGTAATGAGACTGTTGAAGGATGTTTGGATGGTCTGTAACTGGAGAAATGTAGAAAAATGAATTTGCCTACTACATATTAGGAAGGTCATGAATGGCTTTGGAGCCACACAATAGTTTGCTTTGAAACAACTGCATGCTTGAATACTATCTTATATATTTATGGGAGTGGATTCACATACTCAATGCTAAAATAAATTTTGCAAACAATGCAGAGTTGGTCTTGTTGAAGTTCTTCTTGGTCTTCTTGATTGGAGGGCTGGTGGAAGGAATGGCTTTTGTTCTCAGATGAAGTGGAATGAATCTGAAGCATCTATTGGCAGGGTGCTTGCAATTGAGGTTGGAATCTGAATCAATTTTATTCTTCCTCGTTTGTTTGAGGCTCTCTCGCATTTTTTTTTTCTTTACAAGTACTTTCTTTAACTTGAAAAAAAATGTCTTCCTTTATGCTCCAGTCTACTTACCCCAGTATCAGAGTTTTAGGTATGAGAGAAAACAGGGAAAATATTATAGAAAGAGAATGGATTATTGTTGCACTGAATGAGAAAGAAGATACAAGCTTGAGCATATATAGGCTCAACAAGAGGTTACAACAGTAACAAACTAATAATAGACGAAAAACAGATAACTAACTAACATCCAGTTGAATAACTGAATGTTTACATTATTTACATTTCAATAGCCCCATCAAACTCGTGGGGAAGGGTTTTTATGGACAAAGTCCTGCACATTGAGTTTGCTCCCTAGGAAGTTCAAAACAGTTAGAAGAAAAAGGCTTGGAAAAAATATCCATAGGAAAATAATAAACTTCAAGTTGTTTGGATAACACTTGTTCATAAACATAGAAATGTGCTTTGCTCAAGAGTGAAAAATAGGGTTTTGTGCTATAGCAACTACACTTTTATTGTCACACAGAATGACAGGTGGAAGAAGAAATATATAGTTCTTCTGGAGAGCTTGAATCCAAATAATTTCTTCTAAAGATTGAGCTAAGCTGTGAGATTCAACTTCAGTGCTCGATCGAGCAATGACACGCTTACGGGACCACCAAGAAACAAGATTAGGTCCCAAAAATATTGCAGATCCAGAACCAGACTTTCTATCATCAATATAAGATGCCCAGTAAGCATCACACAAGGCTGTGCTTGAAAAAGGTTGACTTACATAGGCTGGTTGTATGTGAAAACCATGAGAAAGAGTGCCTTTAAGTTGTCTTGGGATTCTTTTAACAGCTGTCCAATGAGTGTCCAGAGAATTTGAGAATTGCAACATAACTGATATTATGTCTTGTAAGAGTAGCATTTGGCAAAATTCCAACTACTAATCTGTACAGAGTAGGATTAAAAACGACTAATTTGCAGAATGAGTGCATAGCAGATGATATAGGTTGAGCTTTTGTCATCTTTGTTTTATGCAAAGGGTCTCTAATATATTTGCTTGAGTTATCACAATAGTCTTGTTGGAAGATAGTTGATTGCAATACCTAGAAAGTAGTCAAGATGATCCAGCTGCTTGAGAGAAAAACTGGAGTGCAATTTCTAGTGAGCTGCTGAATAATAGATACAGAGCTGCCAGCGAGAATGATGTCATCAACATGTACCAATAGGTGAACATATGAGAGTCATGCTGATAGGTAAATAGTGAAGGATCACATTTACTGGAACGGAAACCAAGCTCCAAAAGATTTGTGGTGAATTGGTCAAACCACTGTTTAGGTGCTTGTTTTAGGCCATAAATGCTTTATTATGTCTGCAGACCAGAGATTTGTCTGAGGCCTCAAATCCATGAGGTTGGATCATATACACTGTTTCTTCAAGTTGTGGTTGTTTCTAGAGAAAATATTGTGTTATTAATTTGTCCCAATATTCAGTTGATGGTTCAACAATTGTTTTTGATAAGTTACTTATCTCCTTAATCAGGTCTTGCATGCCTTTGCTACTGAAGGGGCTCATTGCACTAAAGTGCGAGAACTATTGAATAATTCCGATGTAAGTCTCCACATTTTTTAGTAGCAATATAACATTGTTTCTGCATTTTGGTGATTCCTGTTGCAAGTATGCTACCATCCATGCATTAGTTTTGACCTTGTATAATCATTTTCCCTCCTGCTTTCCAGGTTTGGAGTGCTTACAAAGACCAGAAGCATGACCTATTCCTCCCTTCAAATGCTCAATCTGCAGCTGCTGGCATTGCTGGTCTCATTGAAAATTCATCATCGTCGAGACTCACCTATGCCCTTACCGCACCACCACCATCCACTACTTCCAGAACTCCTCCGTTATCCTCTGCTGACTTCAACGGAAAGCAGGATCAGTTTCTATAGTAGAACAGTAAGACATTTTTACTTGACGGAGCCTATACTTGTAACTCACCTGTATAGTACACTGTACAGTTTTTTTATATACTTGCTCCTGGGTTAGTAACTAGGAAGCATGTGCAATTTTCTCTAGAGTATTCGTTTGTTTTGAGGCCTCCCTTATATCCTTGTAAATTGGATTATGTATTTACTATTTTACTGCAAAATAGTGAGGTGATTTTTCGCATTTCGTGAAACTTTTATTGTGGTTGGTAAATCTGAAGATGCCAGAGCAAAGCTGAACTCCTTTTACTAAGCGTTAAGAATGCTAAGTTTGAATCAATGATTTTTTTATTAAAATAACTGAATTTATGTTGAAGTAGATTAATAATGTGCGCTAATTATTGATTTATTGTAATATTTGTGTAGCTTATGAATTAGGGCATGTCAGAACAATTATGTTTGCCCTTATATATAAAACTTGGTTGGAACCAGCTGGAACGTTAGAGAATACGTCAAGTAAGTGGCGCAAACATCTCTGATTGGATCAGACCTGAAATGAAAGAGGTACAAAATGATAAAGTTGGCCGAATAATCTTAAACGACAGCAAATCATTCGGTTATCGGTGTATCGGTTTCAACATCTGTTGCCATGAGAGAGCAGGATGGGATGCTGTGATGTGAGGGAACAGAACAAAGAATAGTGAAGTAACAAAACAAACAAAAAGTTCTTTCTTTCTTTTAATGAACTATTATACTAAACGCTTTATTTTTTATGATCCAACTATTATACTAAATAACGCATATCTAATACTTAAAGCACAGTGATCCATATTAGTTTATAAATAATTTTAATTGTGCTCTATTTCTTTTTCTAACTTTAGAGGAAGTCTTGAATAAATCTAAGTTAACATTCCATAACATGTTAGGCTGTAAACAGAAAACCACTTCACCTTCTTATTCCTAAATAGTTAAGTGCTTCTTTCAAGAATTTGGACCTAGTTGAAAATTAATAAAACAAGTTCTCTTTCAAGATAGTATCTAACAAGGTGTATGTTCAAGAAATTTCTTGATTGGGATTTTTAGAATTAAAAAAATATGAAAAAGAAAATAAATTTCTCCATAAATTAAAATTAATTTATATATAAAATAAGTTGCAGAGATTCTCTTACATAATATCTTTAAATATTTTACTTTTAACTTGTATATAATTATTTTAATTTTTAATTTTTTTCTTTTCTATATATTTTTATAAAAAAATTATCCAAATATACATCTTATTTAAGATCAACCTGGTAGGATGTTAATATCTTTCCGTAATTGATTTCCGATCCAAATTGAATTTCAAAATTTAAATTTTTTTCATAATTTTTCATTATAAATTATTCAGGCAATTTCTTTATTTTGTTCTAAATATTTTTGTGTTTCATCGTGATTTCGATTGCAATAATAATATATAATTTTTCTTTTTAAATTTATTTCAAATTATTTTTAGAAAATAAAATTTAAACTTAACTAAACTTAGAAAATAAGTTTGGTATGATGAAGCTTATCCACCTAGATATTATAAACTTGATTATATAAATTCCCTCACGTGACTGGAATATGAAGCGCTGATATTATGATGAAATCCGATCATAGTGTTGCAGAATATTTCACTTCAATCTCAAAATGAGGAGCAAGAAATGGAGTTGCCACCGTTACCATTCCGAATATAACTTCATCATAATTTGACACTACTGTTTTCTTATACTTCTATCTAACAATCATATTTTTTTTTCTAATTTTCTTTATAATTTCTTTTATTAGTTAAATAATATTTTATTATTAGAAGAGTTATAATGGAAGTAAAAGAAAAAGGTGCGTGTGAGATGATAATTTTTGTCTTCACATAGTTTAACATCTTTTTAACCGGGCAAATTCTAGGATTTTGTTTTATAGGAAGTGTATTTTGTAAGAAAAACAAATATAGATTCCATATTGCTAGAAACTAAAAGGATTTGAAGGAGTGCATTTGCGTGAATATAATTATTTTTAATTATGTGAGTAAAATAGTAAATTTTATTTTTTTAATTTTATTTATTGTAACAGGAAAATCACTCGGAAAATCACTCGGAAACTTTTACAAATACCTTTCAAATTCGTTTATTTTTACTTCCAAATTCTTCAAAAATATAATAAATTATTGTTTTGTTTTAATATGCTTTATTTCCCTTATTGATTAAATAATATATATATATATATATATATATATATATATATATATATATATATAATATTTATTTAATAATGTGGACAAAATTATCCACATATTTTATCTTTAAATTTACTCATTTTAGTTAAATTTCTTACATTCATGAAAATTTATTGTTAAAAGAAATTAGGAAAGTATGATTTGAGGGTAACAAGTATATTATGAGAGATTCTTTTATTTTTCTATTTCTCTTCACATAGATTAATTTGGTGATGATTAATGGTAAAATATCATTATACCGTCAACTCATTTCTATTTCTTATTTATAAGTGCATTTTGTATTTTTTTCATCATTTATTTTTAAATTACGCTTATAACAATAATTGATATCCAAAAATTTTAAAATTTTTATAAAAAAATATGTCAATATATTGTATTTTTATTATTTTTTATTAAAATATTTTTTAATTATTCATTTAAGTATTTTTTATAAAATAAATCTAATTCATCCAAATATAATGACAATTTGATAATTTTGTTTTTCTTTTAATTAAACTTAATCTATCACATGAACTAAATCACTCAGAAACATTTATAAACAAAAATTATACATTTAAATCTTTTTACTTTCACTCTCAAATCTCTTGAAAATAACAATACAAATTTCATCATTTAATCTATTCAAATTTATCCATCTCCCTCCAACAAATTGTCGATTAAAGAAATAATAACATTGTCTTTTTTTAACTTTAATCATGATTGTTAAAATATGATGAAGTTAAAACAGATTACTTATATTAAGAAAAAAGCAGTAATGTTAATATATATATATATATATATATTATAATTTTCTCAAATTTATTTTTTAAAAGTGTTTTTATGGTTAAATTAAAACACTGCTTCTTATATATATAACAGAGAATAATTTAGAGAATGTAGTTTTCGATAAATAAATTTAATTAATATTTTTAGTTAATGTAAAATTATATCATTTTTCTTATACGTAAGTAAAAAGGTAAATGAGATCACAAATATTTGTTTCAAGAAAACACGAGATGAACGAGAACATAAATTTTAAAATGCTGCTTAATTGCTTATATTCTGGAATATAATTAAGTAATTACGTTACAAATTATAAAAGTGAAATGTGAGTTTTTAGCCTCCATTTAGCTATGATGGATTGAGGCATTTTCCTTCTTATTTATATAGTTTTTAAATACTAATACTAATAATAAAAAATATTAATATAACTTTAAAGTTAAATATTTCAAAATTAAACCAAATCTATAAATCACACATTATTTACAGCCTCTTTTCACACTTCTAAATAAAAGGAAAAGTTTATTTATATATCTTTTAATTTTTCTACACCTTTCAAAAACTTAATAATAATTTAATAGTTTTAGGATTTAAGGTTTAGATATTAAATTAAGTGTTTATGTATTATTAGTTAAATAAAATATGTAAAAAATATAAGACAGAGTAAAGAATAGTAGAAATGTTTGAAGATAACTGCGAAATTCAGAGTGACAATTAGAGATGGCAAATAAACCCGTGCCTGTGGGTATCACCCGAACCCGTCCCCGTTTTGACGGGGAATCCCCGCTTTGACTGGGTATGGGTATGGGTATGGGTAATACCCGAAATTTTCAACTGGGGATGGGGATGGGGATGGGGATATATATATACCCGCCCAAATACCCGTCCCCGTTTAAATTACTAAACTATTTATAATTTATTAAATAATCTAAAAAATATATATAAATAAATAATATATTTACACATAAAATATAATATAATATAATATAATATAATATAGTATATATACATATAAATAAAATATACTTTTATATATATATATATATATTTACACATATACATGTAATATAATATAATATAATATAATATAATATA
>Ga0214542_1005643_pt1 | contig 23585 bp, 8 predicted proteins | sample CNSS1metaG_FD_160096 | JGI IMG/M metagenome (GOLD analysis project Ga0214542, IMG submission 160096) | Root nodule microbial communities from cowpea collected in UCLA plant growth center, Los Angeles, California, USA - CNSS1 | ecosystem: Host-associated > Plants > Roots > Nodule | place: USA...
TTGTCAACCATGCAACCTGCAGATCATGTCAATCTTGATTCCAACCAAATTGGTTCTATTGTGATGAACTCTGTAAAGGAAAATCCTTCCATACCTATCAAAAGTTTGGTAGCTGAAATCAAGAATCGTTTCGGATATTCAGTTTCATATGACAAAGCTTGGAATGGTAAGCAAAAAGCGCTTACTAAGGAGTTTGGAGATTGGGAAGAGTCTTACAATGAACTTCCGAGGTGGTATCAAGCTGTACAAGAAAACAATCCCGACACAATAATTCAATGCACTGGATCTCCTAGACTTGTTAGTGGCCAACCTGACCCTTCTTGCTATATTATGGAACGCGTATTTTGGTCTTTTGGATCATGCATTCAAGGGTTTAATTATTGCAAGCCAATTGTCCAAGTAGATGGCACATTTCTCACAGGAAGATATCAAGGGACATTGCTAACAACACTAGCTCAAGATGGGTCACGTAATATATTCCCTTTGGCCTTCATGATAGTGGAAGGAGAAACAAAGGAGGCCTTGATATGGTTTTTTCAACTCTTAAGGGAGCACGTTACACCACAATCAAACCTCTGCTTGATAACAGACAGGGGGAAGGCATATTGACAGCCCTACAATCTGAAGAAGTACAATGGGAAGCAGATGGATTGCAATCAGTATACTGCATACGTCATTTTGCTTCCAATTTCAACAAGAAATTCAAGAATCACGAATTGAAAAACCGATTAAAGAATATGGGTAATAAAAATTTTCTTTCATTCACCATATTCGGTAATTAAATTAACTAATATAATTGCATTTTTACAGCTTACGAGGTGAAACAACCCATATTTGATGCTAAATTGGCAGCTTTGAGATCACATTCACCAGAAGTGGCATCTTGGATCGATAGGATACCACTACAAAAATGGACTCAGGCTTACGATGGGGGTAGTAGATTCAGACACATGACAACAAACCTGGCAGAATGTATGAATTCTGTTTTGAAAAGAGCTCATTCATTACCAATTTGTGCTCTAATTAAGGCAACATTTGAAAGGAATGCAACATGGTTTCTTGAGAGAGGGGTTAAGGCAGACTCTATGTTACGAGCAGGCCACCAGTATCCCGAGGAAATTAATACTATTATTAGAAAAAATCAATAACAAGCAGGAATGTGTCAAGTGCGTCAATACTCACGAGACAATAATGAATTTCAAGTTCAAGAGATGTTTTCTCCACATGATCACCGCCTACCAATGTCTTTTACAGTTAAATTAAATGATTGGTGGTGTGATTGTGGTCATTTTCAAGCTCTTCGATTGCCTTGTCATCACGTAATAGTTGTTTGCTCTTTCTCGCATATAGACCTAACCTCATACATCCATCCGGTTTATAGCCTCTACAACATCAACAAAGCATATGAAATGCAGTTTCATCTTGTTAGGAATAAAGAGTATTGGTCCATATACACCGGATCAAATTTCATTCCAGACCCAAACATGCGTCGTAGGGTAAGGGGAAGACCACCAACTAATAGAATCCATAATGAGATGGATGAACCAAATCCAAACAGACGAAGCAAATGTTCATATTGTAGAAATGAAGGACATCATAGGGGCAACTGTCCCTACCGTCAGTAATTTATTACTTTATCCAATTTTTTAGTTATTTTTATGAGGGTTAAATATGTTTTTGGTCCCTCAAGTTTCAGCAAAATTTGGAATTAGTCCTTCATCAAAACTTTTGACCAATTTAGTCATTCATCTTTCAAAATGCATGAATTTAGTCCTTTTAACCAAATTTTGTTAAGTTTATCTGACGTTTCAAGCGCATTTCATGATAGTATTTAAATTATTTACACTGTTTGACACATTTTTGCTTAAATGTTAACTTAAATACTATCATGAAATATGCTTGAAACGTCAGATAAACTTAACAAAATTTGGTTAAAAGGACTAAATTCATGCATTTTGAAAGATGAAGAACTAAATTGGTATAAAGTTTTGATGAGGAACTAATTCCAAAATTCACTGAAACTTGAGGGACCAAAAACATATTTAACCCTTTTTATTATGTAACTTTTATTATATTATTTTCATTATGTAATTTTCATTATGTATTTTTCATTATGTCATTTTTATTATGTCATTTTTATTTTTATTATGTATTGGTTGCGAATTTTTATTATGTTATTTTTATTATGTAATATATTTTTTAAAATTAATTTATTATACCAATAAAAGAATTAATTCCCAACAAATTAAATATACTAACTACTCTTAACAAAATTGTGTACAAAAAATTTATGAAATCTAAATGGATTAAAAAACTGAAATCTGAAAATTTATAAAACATAAAATAAAACTGCAGCAAAAAAAAAATCAAAAACTGAAACCGGCCTCCTACCGGACGACTTCAGTTTGGTATATACAAAAACCGGCCTCCAGCCGGACATACTTCATTTAAAAAAAAAAAAGAAAGAAGGGAAACCAGCCTTTGGAAGGACGACTTCACCTTTAAAGTCGTCCTCCCCCTGACAACACGACCCCCTTTTACAAATAAAAATTCAAATGACCCTTTTTTACAAATTCTTGGTCAAAGTGATCCAAAATTACAAATTTCCCGATAAATTTCAAACCTATCATCCTTTAAGTGATATATTAATATAATTTTTTAAGGTGTTATACATATATTAACGAAATCTAAATATTTATAAGTTGTTTAACCAGATTAATTTTATCTCTAATTTTTTTTTTATAAACATTAAAAAGTTATATATGACAATTAGCATGTCAATCAACTTATAGAAAGTCCATTTTCTTTCTCCAATTTTTAACATTATTTTCTTTCCTGATTCTTAGAAATGGAAGATATTATAAAATGTTTTTATTTTTTAAAAAGTATATATTGTATCTGTATAGTGTTTTCTACCATGTTAAGAAGACCTAACATTGCATTAAGGAGCATGTGAAGAGTTACTTTTTTTTAATTTCTGAAAACTTAATTTTATTCTAAAATTTAAAAAAAATTATAAAATATAAAAAAGTTAACCAAAGACATTTTTAAACACGTGTGGCAATATGATACATTTCGGTTACAATTTCCCGAGGATTGTAATTCCCAAGAATAGAACGTGCAACTTCAAACAAAAACAAAAACTTCCCTGACATCCGCTTCATCTCTTGACAAATTCTCCCTTCTCTTCGGAGAGCTGCGATCAACTTGGGCAACCATATAAAAGGCGTTATTCATATAAAAAAAAGAAAAAAAAATATTGTGTAACTGTATATATAAATCATTGATTTAATCCGAATTAAACCCAAATATTTATGTAAAGAGTATATAAGCTTTAATTTCATATGTTTAATTTAAAAAACAATCATTAAAATATTTCAATTTAAAGTTAATTACCTTACTTCAACTATTTCGTATAAATTATCTTTTTAATTATTACACTTTTGTGCGTTAAAATTAAAATTGAAGATATTATTAATTTAAATGAAAATTATTTACAATTATTATTTGATTTTAAAACTTAAATTATTAAAATATTTATTTATGTTTTGTATAAAACAAATTTATGCAAGATTATTAAATATTTAATTTAAGTAAGTTTTATGCTATTATATATATAAAATTTAATAAATAATATAATATAATATGGTATAGTGTAAAATATGTGATTGATTTAGCTATCTAAGTTCTTAATGTACCATGTGTATAGTTAAGTAATAAAACTATCGCTATGGTAGAAATATTTCTCTTATTTTTTCACACTAATAAAACATTATAACTTGCTATTTCTGGTTCATACATATGTTAATTTTCAAGTTTACACACTTAAAAAAAATGAAAAATAAACCAAATTATTCTACTAAAAAATAGATAAAAAATCCAAATGAAAATTGATTTTAATCAATTTACTGTTATTATTATTTTATATTAGTTTGTGGTTAAAGTATAAAAAATCCTTCTACAAAACACTATTACTTAGGCTAATTAGACCTTTTAAATCTATTCTTATTAGTTAGACATCATGAAATAATTTTATATTCATCAGAAAAAAAAAATGAATTCTTTATAGATGAGAAGACAATGGAGCCAATGGCTTCAAGCCATATGCATGATTGAAAATTGAAGGATCAAATTCATTTATATAAAAAACTATGATTACGCTTGATTATCTGAACTATAAGTTTTTTTTTTTTTAATTTTCAAAAATAAAATAATCCAAGATTTCTTACTTGAAATTATTCGATTGTAAATGTTAAATATCAACTCATTGTAAAAATATTTTCAGGCATGGATTATTTAAATAAATATAAATATTATTTTTACTTGTTATAATTATATATTTTTACAATATATTGAAAGTAACAGTTATTCATTCCCAATAATTAGTGTTTTACTACAGACAATTCGAGAGATATGATGAATAAAAGTAAAAAATTATCTCTGTAAATATTATTCATGCTAAGATCAATAAAATTTCATATTTATTAAATTTCCTAAATGATAAAAGTATGTGTTATCGTATAATATAAATAAGTTAAACTCCACTATTATAATATATTTAAATTTTCATAATCTAAATTTTGCTACATTTTTTATTATATTATTAGTTTCTTAGTCTGTTTAGGAATACTACGTACTGTTTAATGTGAAAGTAGAATTTTAAGAACAATGTTGTAAAATTGGTTTGAACTCATAAATCAAATCGGTTTTAAAAAACAGAAAGTGTATTTAGACGGAGTAATTTAATCGATTAAATATACTATGGACTTCTTGTTATATCTTGAATTGAACAAAATAGTGTAACTTGAGAAAATTAAACTAAACTTTGAATTCAATAGGTGCCAAAAAAGATGTTAATAGAAGTCATTAAGTTAAAATAAACAACCTACACTAATATACTTTTCTTTTATAAATTAAAATATTGTTAGTTATCATGATCTAAAGCACTAATTTTCTTTTAAAAAAAATAAAATCTTTAACATATTTAAATTTTCAATTCTAAAATATTATCACACAAAAAAAATATTTATTATTTTTAACCAATATTATTATTATTATTATTATTATTATTATACTCATTATTATAATAGTTATGATATTCATGTATTCAGAATAATAATACTCAAAACAGGAATATGATTGGTTGAAAACAAATTATGATAATTCAGGTTTTTTTAACATATGTTATATACTATTTTAATTTAAAATTATTTGATATTAACATAAAAAATAGTTATTCCCTTATCTATCTATTGATAAAAAAAATTACGTCTTGTATAGCTTTGTATTACCAACAAAACAAATGTAAATTAAAAAAACTTAAAGATGTATTATCTTTATTTACATAATACATGAAAATTATTTATCTTCTGAAGGAGTTTTGTTGTCAAAGAATATGTTTGAAATGTCATCTCTCAAATGAACTAATCATCTGGAATATAACTTTTTAAATTTGGTAAAAATAATCGATAAATTGTGATTTTTATTCTATAAATAAATATATTCCAATTAAATATTCCCTCTATATAAATATAGAAAGCCCGTAGCGTCTGTTCTTGCTTCAGCTTTAATGGCCTGTGAGACTACGCTGAGTGTGTACGCCTACGGTTCCCAGTGACCGCATGTAAATCTTCAATATTTGCATGCTTCACCAACTCCCCTCAGACAATACCCATTACCCAAATAATATGATTTCCTCGAAATGCAAATGCAATCCCAATTCTCTTCGTAATAATAAAGGACCTAACTTTTTCAGTTTTTCCAACCACTGAGCGCAACCCAGATGACCCAAGGCTTGTAATTTCTGATGGGATTGTGTTATTTACTCTCTTTTAATCGATGTCTGAAATGGGTTTTCTGATTCATGTAGTCTTTTGATTGTTTTGTGTGAGTTTGGTCTGTTGTTGTTTTTTGTTTTGTTTCTTTTGTTGTGTTCTGTCACTGGTTGTTGGTGTGTGAAAGCATTGAGATGGGGAAAGAGATGTTGGAGAATGTGAAGGACGATGGGGGCCTTGAGGAGCTTGAGATGTTGCTGAATGAGATCCCTCAGGCAACATCAAACAATCTTTACCACGGGAAATCATATGATGTTCATGATGGTGATGATCATCATAATCATGGTTTTTTTGTGTCTAATGGAATGTGTGATGATGACCCATTTAGTCAGATTCAGTATCCATGTGTCTCGTCTCCTGCGAGTGGTTTTTCTCTGCAATCTGATGGTTCTTCCTCAAGCTTGTTCTCTTCTGGACATGCTTTGTCTGACACTGGATCACCAACCCCTCCTCCATTGGAGGATCTTAAATCCGCCATGCCTTCTGGAGGTTCTTCTTCTTACCCTAATAACCGTTTCATCACACCTGATTCAACTGTTTTTAATAATGCCAATGGAGGTTTGGTTGATGAATTTGGCCTGTGTGCCAATTTGAGTCGAATGCACATCAGCAACCAACAAGAGAGGCCTTGTGATTTCAAGGAACATTCGATGGCCATGAATAGGCCACTGTTTCCAGAATGTTCCTTCACTGGAAATGGTCCAAGCAATGTTCACACAAACGGGGCACATTGCAGTTTCCGGAGAGGTTCTTTGGATTGTGTTGGGGTTCAAGCCCCTGTACCCTGGAGCCCTGTAAATCATGATGGTGAAATGAATTTGGCCTTGTCCGGGTTCACCCGGGACTATAGAATGCCTAATTTATTTGGATCAAGACAGTGTTCTGAAAGGACTGAGACAACGCTTTCTCAATTAAATGACTTCAGTGGTTCATTGAAGTCTCCATGCCATCAGACAAGGCAGCTGATGAATAACTACTACAGTGGAGGAAGTCGAAGCCAGCCACCGGAGTACACTCCTTTGAGTAGAAATCCAGTGGTTGATGCGTTACTTTATGTTCAGAATAATGGAATGCATCTAACTGAAGAAACAGGCATGCAAAGATGGCCTACCTCTCCCCGGTGTGTTAATTTAAGACCTTATTTGGGTGTTCAAGATTTACTGCAGTATAGCCGTTCTGTGCCTCTATCAAATGCTAGAATCCCACAAGGAAATATAGATGCAATTGCAAGTGAGGGAAGCTTCATCATACAAGGTGAAGGTGTAAATTATGTTTCTGGCAGAGGTTCTGATTCTTCCGTGTATCATAGTAAGTCTGCACTACGGGGCACTGGATTTGATAAGCATTGTAAGAGATCAGAGCTAGGCATGCCTTACCAGGTTGTAGGAAATTTTGACAATCCTAGGGGTGCCAGGATAGGTTGCTCCTTACCTTTGGTGCCCAAATACAATTCTCTAGCTGAAGCTCAAGGTTATATATATTTAATGGCTAAAGATCAGCATGGCTGTAGGTTCTTGCAAAAGATGTTTGATGAGGGTACACCGGATGATGTTCAAGTGATATTTAACGAGATCATTGATCATGTAGTGGAACTTATGGTGAACCCTTTTGGAAATTACCTTATGCAGAAGTTATTAGATGTATGCAATGAAGAACAGAGGATGCAAATCCTTCTAATCCTTACTGAAGAACCTGGTCAGCTTGTCAGAATCTCTTTAAACACTCACGGGTAATGGCACAACTTGTGCAACTACTTAGATATTATATGGTTGTGTTATATTATTATTGTATTGGACTTGACTTCTTTGCCTTTCTTTTATCAGCACTCGTGTGGTACAGAAGCTTATTGAGTCTCTCAAAACTAGGCAGCAAATTTCATTAGCTGTTTCAGCTCTTGAACCAGGATTCTTGGCTCTCATTAAAGATCTAAACGGAAACCATGTGGTTCAGCGCTGTTTGCTGTGTTTGAGCAATGAAGATAACAAGGCACGATTTCTATCTTTCTCAATAAAGTATACATATTGGATAATGATATTGTTATCAGTGAGCAGAAATCTGTGTGCTCATCTCACTCTTGTTTCTGTTTTATAAACATTTTAGTCGGTGATAATTGATCATCTATCTGAATTAGAATTTCATTGTTTTCTTACACATTCATTTGATTCTTAAAGTTTTTCTTCCTTAACATGCAACCATTTTTAATATGGTAACAACAATGGCACTTTGAAAAATGGCACATGTAAATGTTTGAGCTTTTTGTATCGTGGACTAGACTTGTTAAATGTGCTAAAAGTTTCATCTCAAGACTAATAATGAGTACAGATTTATATAAATGTCATGTGTTGCTCTGAGATTCCAATTATGTTTCAAAGAAAAAAATTTGTATTGATCCATGATGAATGAACAAACGCCACTCTAATAGCGACTAATGGCTTGGTCAGATGAAAATTGCTTGTGAAGGGTTTTGAATTTAACGCCTAGAGAAAATCCTATTACAAAATTTTTAAAAATTAGAAAACTAGAGTTTTGAGGACATTTGCTTCGATTGTGAAATTAATACCTACACGGTTGTTAAAGCAGAGCAATATTGGAATAGGATCAAAAGAAACAAGCGTGTAATATTCTGGATTCTGGGATAAAGGGCTTGTGAACTATGATTGAAATGCTGTCCATTTTGGTGTAGCAAATTTGTTTTTTGTTCTTGACTTGAACCATCACTGATGAAATGCAGAATAAATTTGCAAACTGATATCTGGTTGCATAAGTTAAACATTTACCCTGTTATTTTGCATTCTGCAGTTTATATTTGTTGCTGCGGCAAAGTATTGTGTTGACATTGCAACTCACCAACATGGATGTTGTGTTCTGCAAAGATGCATTGGCCATTCCAACGGGGAGTACCGAGAAAAACTGATTGAAGAAATATGCGCTAATGCACTTCTGCTAGCTCAAGATCAATACGGGTAACTATTGGAAGCATTATAGTTTATAAAGCACGAAATTCCTTTGACTGGTTGGTTCATCTTCTTGTTAGAGTATCCACTTTCCATCCCCTAAACATGCCTTTTTTTTCTTCCCAAAGTGAGAACCTTAGTTGTAGTCAAGTGTCATTGACAATTTGTATAAAAAGTTTTAATCCATTTTCATGAGGCCAAGACTAATGGGGACTGGAAAATGTGGCAGCCAGACACAGTACCTGTTGTTCTACACTTTCTTCTTTAACATATGACCATTCCTTGCGCTACGCTGGTGAAGAAATATGTACTGTGAAAAAGTGAATAGTACACTAGAAAAGAAGATTGTTATAAACTGAAATTCATATGTTGCTATCAGTTTTAACATCTCAGGAATTTGTTAAATCAGATGGTAGTACAAAGCACTCAAACAACTGTGAGCCTTTTTCTCTATTGATTCTGAATTCATTTTTCTACCCTTTCATCACTCTGTTCTTTTTTCCTGCTGCAGAAATTATGTTGTTCAGTTTATCCTGGACTTGAAGATTCCATCTGCCACCGCATATATAAGGTCACAATTTGAAGGCAACTATGTTCACCTTTCAAGGCAGAAGTTTGGTAGCCACGTGGTTGAAAAATGTCTTGCTGTATTCATTGATGAAATTCGATCAAGAGTGATTCTGGAGCTGCTGTCAACTCCTCACTTTGAACACTTGCTTCAAGACCCACATGCAAACTATGTTGTTCAATCAGCTCTTCGACATTCTGAGGTTTGTAACATGACCACCTTATTTTCATTCATTCAATCCTCTTTGAAAAGCCAATGACAGAAAAATAGTAAGTGCAAAATCCTGTCAAATATGTTGCACTAGTACTACTACTGTTTATACTCATATTGTAGCTGTTTAAGAGGTTAATTTCTTCATCACTGAGTTTTGATCCTGATCTAGATGAAATGTTTGTTTGTTTTTCTCTCTTTGCCTTTTTCCTTGTAAACTAGGGCCGTGTGCACAATGTACTAGTTGAAGCAATTGAGTCCCACAAAGCCATTTCTCGAAACAGCCCTTATTCGAAGAAGATTTTCTCGCAGAAGTTTCTGAAGAAATGATGTACATTCTCCCCTCGTGCAAGAAGGGTTCTTGTTGTTTAGGTCTGCCACAAAAGTTTATGTATGTTTTGGATGGTTATTTAACTGTAAGTTGAAATGCTGATAACCATACAAAGGAGTTAAGGTCTGTTTATAAGTGCTTGTCCATCTGCTCAGCTAATTATGGAAAAAAATGAGAAGAGAAAAACAGAATAGCAGAAATTTTGCTCACGTTTTAGATCTTTTGCATGTACTATTTTCTTGTATTTCAACTTATTGGTTAATATTATCATGTTAATTATGCTACTCTCACTCTGTGGGAATGTATGGTGTATATATATATATATAACTAGATGTTTGTTTGCTTTTGTTGTGTAATGAAGAATGCTATCATCAAACCACTCTTTAAGATACTGTTGGCTGAAATTGATAGAAAATTATAAACACTGGTGGATCAGAAAGAGTATATAAAAAAAGCATAGTTTTCAATAAATACCAACTAATAATGGTGTGTATTAAAATTAAGCTTAGGTTTCCAATAATCATAATCTTATATGTTTGCTCCTTCATTGTGTGTAAATTTATTAGCGTTTCCTATTTTGTTCATGATTCTGAAATTTCGTGTGTTGGTTCTTCCACATGGAGGCTGAATTTGGCATTTTGGCCCTTCTAAAGTGCATTCAGCACGTTAAAAGCAAAGTAGTATAAAACAATAATAGGTCACTAATAAATAAAGGATTAAAATTGTTATTATGTACGTAATCACTTAAGAATTTAGTAGATTCTCAACCGTTTTCTAAATCAATCTTTTTTAAAGGACGGAGTAGGGTGGCTTTTCGGCTAAAATTTAAGGAACGTACCTAAACCTTTTAATGAAACAACATTACGAGGAATGTAGAAGTTTTAATTTATTATTAAAATTAGTGGAGTAATAGTTCTACCATAACGTGATGGGACATGAAAATAGATATAGTACGAGAAATATTTCTTCAGTTAGGCTTTCTAAATTTCAAGGTCGGTCTACTCGTTAACCGAACAACATTATAAAAACCACATTTCAAATAAGAAAAAATATGCATTTATTTGCAGAATTTACTTCTCTCATTTTTCATCACTAATAATGAATACTTTTATAATTTTTCTCTTAGAAGATAGAAGGTCATTGAACAAGCTGTACAAGGAGTAAAATCTTTTTGTTGAGTTAGACAAGCGTATAAACTCTTGATATAAAGTAGGTTTAAGTATTATTGGTCTTTTAGTTTGTTCAATTTGATCCATTTTTTTTTTTGCGTTTAATTTGATTCCTGATTTGATAAATTATGTTCAATTTTGTTTTTTTAATTGACGCCATTTAGATTGATAACAATAAGAATATACAAACTGACATTGTTCACATAATGTGACACTGTTCATATTATAACCATTATGATTGATTGTGTTGTATTCAAATAAGTCCCTATTGTGGTTAAATTTGTTCAATTTAGTCTATAATTTAGTTAAATTGGTTCAATTTAGTTCCATTCTCCATTTCATGAACTACCACCACCACCATCACCACGTTCGTTGCTGCCACCACAACCACCACCACAATGTTTCACTCTCAGTGATTTTGGTACTTCATAACTTGTGCATCTTGCAATTTTTTTAGTAAAAATTAAATGTTAATTAAATATAACCATAAATAGTTTTCTAATCGAGTATCTTGCATTCATCTCACAATTACTAAGTGTTGAAATTAAGCACAAACTACAAAATTTCATGTGTTTTAATTATTAACTTTTTAAATAACTGTGTTTTTACCTTAATGTTTTAGTTTCAGTCATTTGAGGATATATGGGGGTAGTGGTGGTAGTAGGGTGGTAGTGGTGGTGATGGTGGTGGCAACGACAATGGTGGTGGTGGTGATGATGGCAGTGACAGTGGTGGTGGTGGTGGTGATGATGGCAATGGTGAAAGTTTATGAAATGGATGGTGAAACTAAATTAAACTAATTTAACTCAAATATGGGCTAAATTGAATAAATTTAACTAAAATATAGACTTATTTGAACAAAACATAATCAATTATAATGAACAGTACTACGTCATGTGAACAGTATCAACCTGTATACTCTACCGTTATCAATTTAAACGATGTCAATGAATAGGACAAATTTAAACATAATTTAACAAATAAGGGATCAAATTGAACACGCAAAAAAATGATCAAATTGAACAAACTTGATCAAAACAATGACCAAAACAATATTTAAACCTATAAAGTATTTGAATATAGATGACAAATGAACTTGTGCTTGTCTTTGTCCTCGTCTCGTTTTAAATTACTAAAACACTTTTAATTGATTACGTATCGTACAAAATTTTGTTGACTTTTGTTTATTTCTTAATTTTGTAACTTATTTCTAAGAGATATATTTGATTATTTTTATTTTTTTATAATTATTTGACTTTTATCTATGTAATATTTTTATTTGATATTTGATATTTGTATAATTATAACTTATTTATTGATATTTGACATTGGATAAAAAAAATGTATATCCTTTTAATATTAAATACTTTGTAATACTATGTTTTCACATAATTTGGATGATTTTTTATTTAAAGAATAGGATGAGATAGTGAAACTCAAATTTACATCCATTCAATAAAATATATCCCTTTAAAAATATCTAAATTAAGTTTTTGAAAATAAATTGATCAAAGAAAAATGTCAATAAAATCGCATTGATGCACTAAGTTAAGATGCCTCAATTTCTCATTTATTGGGGAAGGCTAAACCAATTCAAATATAGGATCATATGTGTTGCCGGTCAATAAAATTGATAGATGTGAGAAAATAAAATAGTTTTCACCTTCAATTAGTAGCTAACAACTCCTTACCATACCATGTGTCAAGAACTCAATATTTTAATTTTTTGAGTAAATTAACTTTTGTTCAGTGCTTTTATTTATTTTTTCTATATATATTTTGGATTAAATGAGACTAAAAGGTTATTAAAAATGTCCAGTCACTAAAATATTGGAATAAAAGATCTTATTATGAAAGATATGTACTTTTTATTAAAAAATAAAATAAAATACAACGATGTTACTAATTCGGTATGGTCGATGTCTTTAATATCATATTAAGGCAAAAAAATGTTCACTTCTTTTAGCTCCCAGTCTAATAAGGTGACCAAGAAATTAATGTTGATGTCAATATATATGTAATGTCATTTAACTAATATATTATCAACATCTTAAATTGTATTTTTTTTTTTTTGAAATTGCATATATCAAAAACAATATTTCATTATAATCGATCATATTCCAAATATCAAGCATAATTAAGACTTAGTTTTCCGATATTGATAAAGGATGGTATCTTAGATTCACAAAATTTATAAAAATCAAATATTCAATTTACTTTCACCATTTTTTTTAAATATGTTTTTTGTCCTTTAACTTTCAATCAAAATTAGAAATTTATTTTCAAAATTTAGGCTCAATTCATTCCTCCAACTTTAGAAATGTGTAGATTTAGCCATTTTAATTCAATTTTGTTAAGTTTATTTAATGTTTCAAACGTGTTTTTCACTAAAATTGAAGTAAAAATGTGTTAAACGGTGTAAACAACTCAAATGTTATCATAAGCAAGTTTAAAAAGTCAAATAAACTTAACAAAATATAATTAAAATGATTAAATTCACACATTTCTAAAGTTGAAAGACTAAATTAGATCAAAGTTTCGAAGAATAACTAATTCTAATTTTCATTAAAGTTAAAGGATCAATAATATATTTAACCTTTCTTTTTATATACTAGATCAGTTAACTACAAGAAAATCATTAAATAAAAACTAATTACGAAAAATAATGAGTTAATTTAAATACCATTTTATAAATGAAAAAAATATTGATATTTAAAATACTCTCTAGTATGAATAAAAAATTATAATTGATTTGTGTATTAGAATTTAAATTGGTCTATAACTCTAATATTACTACCAATGTTTTATCTACCAAAGAATTATTGTTTAAATTGGTCTCTAATATAATTTAGAGATTTAGACATTAATTCTACACCGGTTAATGTTAGAGACTAATTTAAACTTTAACTTAGAAATCAATTATGATTTTTATTTATAATACAAATTATTTTGAATACCAATAATTTTTAGTTCCTAAATTAGTATTTGAATTGATCACTATAATAAATAACTATTTTTAGTTTTTATAATTGATTGTTATTTAATAATTTTTTTGTAATGGTTTAAGATGAAAAAAATCGAATAAATTTAAATAATATTTGAAAATTGATGAATGATCATATTCATATAACCAGGATGAATATGCTTCCATAAATTTACGAAAATAAAATGTTATTTCTTCATTAAAAAGTTGGCTCACATTATATACGAATTTCTATAAAATAAAATATGATTAATAAGTCGATGAAAAAAACATGTTTCCAAGGTTAGCTGATAGGTTAATACATTTCCATCAAGGTTAGGATGCATAACAACATCACACAACTCATAACACCTTCAACAAATTGCTTACAAAATATGCAAAACATTAGAAAATTAATTATATTCCTTTTTAGATGTTTATTATTAACTCTGGAATGAAATAAAATAAAAATTTAAGATAAATTTTCAAAAAGATAATAAAAGCATTTAAACCTTTATTTTGTCTTGAACTACCAAGATGAATAGTAATAACTTCCACTTCATAGGTACATAAATGAGAGTATAGTTAAGGAATATGATTTTAGAACGAAGAAATCATATTTCAAAATTTAAGTTGCATTGAACCTTTTCTTTTCATTGAGATTATATCATATTTTTATTTTATTTTATTAAAATTGTGAGCACAATTTTTGTTTAATAATTTTCTTTTAAAATTGTGTTTTGAAAAGCGAAATATTATTTTTAAATAGTACAAGGAAGCGTGTTTTTAGAACTATTATTAGAAAATGGATCGGCCAAACTCTAATAATATATAAACTCTTATTTGTGACATTCTGAATTCTTCATTCATTTGTGACATTCGAGAACCTAATTGGTAATGCACTTGGATTCTCTTATTTTTCTTATAAATAGCGGAATTATAATATATAAACTCTAATAATATGTTATGTTTATTATTAAATCTACCGTGAAACCAATTAAAACAATAAAATATAATAAAAAAACATAAATATATCTAATTTAGTGGGATACCGAATTGGTTGATTTTTATTCAACAAGGTATATCAAATAAATAAAAAGAACACAATAAATATGTAAAATTTAGTTAGCAATAAACAATAATATATGGTTAAGATTTATTAAACTATGTTTATTATGAACAGAGGATCTAAATCCGTTACTAATAAGACACTGTCATATTTGCTATTTCTTTTATTTTCATTAAAGAAAAATATGCACTCTATGTTTCTACATTTTAAAAATAAGTAAATATATAATGATAATAAAGATTAAAAAATAAATCATAAATCATTTGTGGCATAAATGATTTCAATAATGTAGAAAAGAAATATTAATTCATTGCGCTAGTTACTAATGTAAAACAACATGCAATATATGCATACCAAAATAACACTATTTCTATTTTGTGGTCATATATTATAATACAACACATTTCATGAGAAAAAAATAAAGAAAGAAAAAAGAGAAAAAAAAAAGAAAACTGAATTACATTTTAAGAAAAATAAGCGAAGAAGAATTATATATATAACATGGATATTTTGAAAGAAAATAAATATAATAGGCTAAATTAAAACTTTGATCTCTCTTTAACTTTTATTGGATTTTTGGTATTTGAAAACAGTAATAATTAATTTCTTATACTAAAAATATAACACTCAAAAAATAGCGATCTAAAACTTACCCAATGAAATTTACATGATTTTATTTCAATAAAATTCATAAGTTCATAATATTAAATTTAGTATTTCTTTAATGAAACTCTAAATTTGTTTTCGACATTTATCACTCCTTAAATCCTTCTCAAATCCTATATTTTCTCATGTGGAATTTGTCATTGCAAATAAATAACAACACATAAAAGCAAATAGAATAAGTTAAAGATAATTTAAAACTTATAAATTTTAAATAAAAAGAGAATATATTAAAAATTCGTATATCCAATGACTATAGACACAACTTCCGAAAGATTGGTGTATTAACTGGTTCTCATTACTCAATCACTTTTGTCTCTCTAAAGCTATAGTCATGACATGTTCGGACTTATAAGAACCTATAAAGCATAATGGAGTAAATTCTATATCTAACCCTTTTAGTTTTAATCAAATCAACCTAAACTTACCCCTTAAATTATAACTCTTCCTCGTATCGTATACAACATGACCAAACATGCAAGAATCAACACTAAACATGCTCCATAATTTTACTCTATTCTAAACAAAGTAAGAATTTGAATATTTGATGAAGAATAAAAGACCATTGGTCTGTCTTCCATATATTTTAAAAGACTATTTTAACATCTCTTAACTACTAAAAAAATATCTCAAATATGTTTTAACGGCTTTTTCTTTAAACTCTTTGAACATGCCCTAAAATTTATATTTCCGAAGAATAATTCTTGGTTGCAATACACTGACTTGGTTCTATTCAACAGAGCCAGAAGAGATCTCTCTCTTACCGAACAAAAATCTGACTTAAGCTACAAACGTTGGCGTTGTTAACATCGAAATTTGTGAACTTAAAAATCATAGTCCTAACCACATAAAATTATATATACCAGGTAACTGGTAAGCTAACTTACAATGAAACAAAGATAAGGCTAATCAAACTGTTGCCGAAGTTGCATCTCTGTTTCACTTTTCCAGGTCGCATGGGATGATTGGCCCTTCATTCTTTTAGATTTTTCTTTATCTTTGACAGTTGATCCTTTCTTCTTGGACTCTGTGCTGCTATCATTTGGAGGGCGATCACCACATACAGGGCACACCATTCCACGAGCACTGGAGAAGGTCTTGGGAATCCCACACTGCAAGCACATTCTACACACAATATTTCCAAGTTATTACTATTATCTATTTGAAACATCATGGCATTTACTTGTTTTCCAAGATAATACTCATGCACCTGTTGAATTCAGAGGAAGATAGAACTGCATAATATTTTACAGAAACGGCAATGCTTCATTATTCAAGGAAATGCCCTACTTAGATTCTGCACATCATCCATATATATATATATATATATATATATATATATATATATATATATATATATATATATATATATATATATGTGTGTGTGTGTATATATATATATATACTACTTGAATGTTGATAGACATAATGAGGGTACTTTTACCGCTCTGAGTTAATTTGCTTTTGAAATTACATTCGCTAGCGTTGGCTAGCGTTGGCACAACGATATGTAATTTCAAAAGCAAATTAACCCAGGTTAATAAAAAACCTTAGTGGAGACTATTTCCTAGGACATAGACTAATATTAAAAGGGTGCAATGAAACTAAACTATACACCATCAAGTGATATACATGAACGCTATATCCAAAATGCATTCAGTGTTATTATTTTTAACAACTAACTTAACTTATAAAGGGGCTTTATGAACAGACTACGGACAGAACTACTTACTTACTAACGAATAGTGCAAAGCATACCTTAAAAGCTCTGCAGCATCTTCAGCATTAGGATTTGTTGCAGTTGGCACCCGCTTGACTCCTTCTGATGTGGCAGAGGTAGCTGATGTTGGTGGTTGTTGGCTACCACCATCGATGTCACTTCTTACTCGCTCATGAATTCCAATTAGTTGAGGTTTTGCCTCTACCACCGCACCTATATGAAATATATTATAAATATTATACTCAACAAGTTTCAAATGAATGGGAATGTACTCGCAAAAGGCAAAGAATTAAGAGAGGATTCTTCACATTATTTTACAAACTACCAGCTGAGTTAACACACCCCAGAACCGTAACAATCCTTAAGACAAACTATTTTAACTGACCATTATATGTTTTTCCTGGTAAAAGTGCACGCAACTGAAGCAACAAAACCCAGAAGCATTTAAATAGGGATAGAGCCTTTTAAACTTGATTGACAGTCAAGAAATCTATTTATTCAGCTTTCTTTTAAAAATAAAGCAGAATCAGAAGCATTTCTATCTTCGTGAGTGCTTCTCAAAGAACAATTTATCCATGAAAAGGTCTTACAAGACATTTTCTTAAAAAACAAATCACGAAGGAACAGAGGGAAAAAAACTTGGTGAACCAAATTCCTAAGCAGTTCGCTCTAGTTTTAATTTTTTAGTCTCAAGCAAACTATTGGTAGAAGGCTCAACACTCAATTTTTTGCAGGGGGGTCGGCACATTATAAGAAGTTGAAAATACAAAGTTTTTAGTACAAGAGAAAGTACATATCACTGTATATAAATAAATAAAAAAAAAGAAAAAGAAACGTAACAGTCATGCAATGTTTAATTTTTAAGCATTTTGCAGGATAAACATCAAGCTTTCGCACACTGTCCTTGAGCACAAAACAGAAAGCCCTATTTTACATCTGTTAAGTTGATGTTCTGATAATCATTACCTATCTTATACAATAACTCCATGAGTAACATACATAAAACTTTTAGTATCAAAAATGATTTATTCATTTTTATTCCAGTACCATTCATGATGAAAATCTCACAAGAGGACACCAATCAATTATGTTAAAAATCAACAGCTTTTACGTTACTGACTTGACTTGTATTGTTGTGTGACTTCCGGGGTGATCAATCGTAGTGCCAGTCAACAAAGTTAAATCCACATGATAAACTATGGTACACAGGAAAGCCATATCAACAATTGACATGCATGACCACAATAAACCGGAGGACACCCCTTCTTATTGTTAATCCAATCCAAAAACAGGCCAAGCAACTGAACTTAAACAAGTAACAAAATAATAACATGACAAACCAGGAAAAATGTCTGCAATCAAATTTAAATAGTCACGTCAATTTCATTGAATACTCTTTCTAGTTGTACAGTATAAATTGAAAAGTCTAAATTATATGTAAGAAAACAACCCAAAAAATCAGTGTTAGCACCCCCCGAATACCAATTTTATAACATTGACAAAGGAAAGATTTAGACCTGTAGCTATCTCAAATTCAAAGGGAATCCTCAGTTTGCTTAACCACAACATAGCATGCCCTTTTACAGCATAGGAGGCCACAAGCTTAGCTTAAATATCTTGTCTTGGTCTAAAAATTATAAGTCCCAACAGGAAGCTTTTATTTACATTTTTATTTCTTATTTTCAGTTTCTGTTTTCAGTTTTTAATCATCAAAATGCCACCAGTTTTCAGTTTTCAAACTGTTTTCTGTACAAAAGTTCAATAACAGAACACATGGAAAACAAAGCAACATTTTGATAATTAAAAACAAGAAGTAATAGTACAAGTAAACCCCCTTATTTTCTTCTACTTAAAATATTTTCAATACTAAAGGAAAAATAACAAAAGGACAAAGGTTCTACTTCTAGCCTGTTAAATCTCCTCTACTCCACCATTAACTAAACAAAATAAAACAAATAATTAAATAAAAGTGCCAAGAAAAAGAAAAAGAAAATTGTGAAGAAAAATAATACCAGTGGGTAAATCTTTCTTGTCATTGCGGCGCCTCCGATTGCCTTGCCTCCCTTGTTGCTCATCACCGTCTCTCGAAGGGTTGCTGTTATACTCGTCCACGCTGTTGTTCAGAAATTGGGGCGGTCCTGCAATCTCCGTTACGAAGCAGCAACAACAACAACAAAATCAGATTCAACAACGGAGGGGAAAATTTGAGAATTGAAAAGGGGATAAGAGCCACGGAAAGTTAGTTACTTCAGAGAAAGCGTCGAACGCAGAAGGAAGACCGGAGGCAGAAGGAGGGTTAGGAAGGTGGTCGAATATGGATCTGTCGCCGAGAGAAGGGTGGCCGACGGCAGCGGCGGGGGCGGGGGCATCGTCGTCGGAATGTTCGAGGTCGGAATTGTTGGTTTGGTCTTGGTCTGGTTCGTCTTCGGCAGAAGAATAACCTTGAATAAGGGACAAGCTCATTGTGTATGTGGGTGTGTTTGACTTAACCCTACTCTGTTACTTCTTAGTTTGTTCTTACTGGGTCCAATCCAAAGCATAGATCATGGACATGGCTATATTCGGAGTCTGGGATTTGCCATTTGTGATTTATTTATTTTTCAAGCATGATTGCAGGGTCCCTATGCTCATTCGAAACAAAAGGATTTTTTTTTTTTAAATAAAAATTGTGTGTTGGATAAAAAATTATAGGTTTAATTAGTCGAATGTACCACTCATTATTTCATGTTCCGTTTGGTCTCTATTTTTAAAAAAATTTTAATTATGTTCTAACTCTCCAAAAAACTCATCAATTTTATTATTTTCAAAAAAGAAATTATTAAAATCATGAGTTAGTCTCTCAATTTTTTCATTTTTTTAAATTTTTAAAATTTTTCTTTCCATTTTTTGACTTATTCTTTTAATTTTGTTGTCACGTCGCAGGTTTCTGGTGACACATGACACGATAATGTCATGTGACAAGATATTGACACATTTGAGTATCATTATCAAAAGTTATTGTCTTAATTTCAATTTAGTCCTTAGATATATCTATTTGTTTCAATTTAGCTCCCACATACGTCTATTTGTTTCAATTTAGTCTCCACATACGTCTTTTTAATCCAATTTAGTTTCATTTTTTTTTTCAAATAGAGAAATATTGTCTCTCTCTTATGAGTATAACATCAATATAAGTAATAAGTTCAGTCTCAAATTTAAGAAAGAGACAATATTGCATTATTTTGAAAAAAAAAATAAGTATAACATTTATATAAATAATAAGTTTGGTTTCAAATTTTAAATTTAAGAAAGAGACAATATTGTTCTATGTTGAAAATGACCTTATAACATTATATATATTTTAATTGTTAACCCATATTTTATTATTTATGACTTTTGCAACTAAATTTTAATATAAATATCAATACTTAATTTTGTAAGTCATTTTTAATAACAAATATCAATATAATATTTATATAAATAATAAATTTCGTATTAAAAGAAACAATATTTCTCTATTTTGAAAAAAAAAAGAACTAAATTAAATCAAAAGAATATATGTGGGGACTAAATTGAAACAAATAGACATACGTGAGTACTAAATTGAAATAAAGACAATGACACTCTTGGTAGTGACACTAACATGTGGTAGTACCTTGTTACCTGCCACGTGACACCGAAAGTGTCATGTGTTACATAAAGATGACAGAAAAATAAAAATAAAAATTGGAAATTTTTTTTATAAAATCTTTATAAAAATAAAAGAAAAATGAAAAAATCCAGAGACTAACACGTGGCACACGATGTTAATCAATTTTTTCTAAAATGACTTACTTGAGACATTTTTTTTAAAAAGTTGGAACATAATTGAATTTTTTTTAAAAACGGAGACCATACTGAAATATCTGACCGAAAGTGTGTACCATCCGATTAATTAAGTAAAATTATATAAGGAAAAGATATTAAATTGAAAGACGAGAAATAATTTTATGTCAAATACACATTAATTCTTTTGTTAGTTATATATATTTGTTTAATGACTTGTATTTTCTTTTATGAAAACTAACTATTATTATAATAGATTAGTGAAAACATAGCGTAACTTTTATGTATGATAATACAAAATAATAATATATAATTTTATTTTTAATTTTATTGTAAATAATTTTTATTTATTTTGTAAATAATTTTTTTATTTAAAATAATTATTTTAATTTAAAAAATAGATAAATAGAAAAATGTTAAAAAATAAATAAATTTAAAAAAGAAATCACTTAAACTATAAAATTGATAAAACAAATTAAAAAAAAAACATTACTTAAAAGATAAAATATAAAATAAAATATGGACACTAAATAAAAAATCTTTTAATAATGAAAGGGCTGTTGGTTTTCTATATTTTGAAAGTTGATATATATATATATATATATATATATATATATATATATATATATATATATATATTTTTTGTAAAATTGATATTAAAAAAATTAAGTACTCGTTATTTTTGTTAAGTTGTTTAATTATTTTTGTATAAGAAGAAGTTATTCAATTATTTATTTTATTAAATAAATAAATAATATTCTTATTTATTAAACATGAAATTATCAAACCAAAAGATTATATACAACGGAATAGATATCGAAGATAGTTATTAAAAATGCAAATTAATTAACTAAACAAATGATTGATTCAGTTACTTTTATAATATGTGAATTTTTGTTAAGATCATTATTTTTTTTATTACGTTTCTAATTTTTTAAAAGAAGTATTTGTAAGGTCCACTTTTCGTTCTGTCCCCTTTTCTTAGGGCTGCCTCTAACTATTGGGCATTAGGGCTGACCCGAAAAGGGAAAACAGACCTAATTTGCCCCAAACCCTAACCTATGCTTACTTTCGTAAAAACAGAAACCACACCTCCTTGAGTTGCTGCGGCTTCCCTCAGATTCACGTTTGGCTTGACTTTGGTTCTGCTCACGTAAGTATCTTTTAATCCCTCCCGCCATTTCTAGTATAGTTTTTGTGGTCACAGTTGGAAGCCTTGTGATAACTCGTTTCTGTCCGCTGTTTCCAGTTTGCGAGTCTGGTTCTAGAGTTGTTGTGCCCTATGGTTCAGTGTCAAAGTCTCGTACGAATCCCATTCCAGGTAAGGGAAGCTAGAACCCTCCTAATTGTTTGGGGTAATCGTGATTGTTTGGTGTTGGTTTCGTGATTGATTGAGTTTTGCCTGCTGTTATGGATGTATGATATGGTGGGATCATTGTTTGGGTATGCCTATGTGTCTGCTGTGGGTGAAAACAGTGGCGAGCACTAATAAACTCGCCCAAGCGAGCTGGTCTCGCCTAGGCGAGATTAACAGAGGCTCGCCTAAGTTATTTTCCACGAATGGTCGCCCAGGCGACCCGCTGGATTTAATTGAGCGAGCGAACGTCTCGCTTAGGCAAGGAGATTCTCGCTTGAGCGAGAACGCGTGCAAGGCCACTATACTGGAAGTCGAGCTCTCACCTAGGCGAAGGGAGCTCGCCTGAGCGAGGGTCCTCCTCGCCTGAGCGAGACCCTTCTTCCTGAGCGAGAAGCTGGGCGAGAAGGTGGCTGGCCTTGATTTTTCCTTGATCTCAAATGTTGATAATATGCTTGTATGGGTATTATCTTTAAGATTATGAACTGAATGACCTTTATGAATGGGATGGTGTATGAGTTGTGATTTGTGAGTTTTAACATGGTGTGAGTATGATAATTGTATGAGATGATTCATGGAATTGAAATGATGAGTTTGGTATGAGTTCGACATGAGACATGAAAGGGTTGGTATCAATGTGGCATGGTAATGATATGAGACGGAGTTCCATATTCAGGGTTCGAGAATAATGAGTTGGTATGGTTCGGCTGGGAATACGAAAGAGGTGAATTATGAGAAACTGAATGTGATGTATATGTATGTGTATATATATATATATATATATATATATATATATATATATATATATGTGTGTGTGTGTGTGTGTGTGTGTGTATGCATGTTGAATCCGTTTGATTGATTAAGAATGTTTGGTCCATGTCAGTGCGTGATTCCTTGGGATCTCTAGGTGAGATTCTCATGGTCGTGCTTCAGTGGTCGAGACGTAA
>Ga0214542_1005644_pt1 | contig 23584 bp, 23 predicted proteins | sample CNSS1metaG_FD_160096 | JGI IMG/M metagenome (GOLD analysis project Ga0214542, IMG submission 160096) | Root nodule microbial communities from cowpea collected in UCLA plant growth center, Los Angeles, California, USA - CNSS1 | ecosystem: Host-associated > Plants > Roots > Nodule | place: USA...
GTTTTTGTATCTCATGTTCAATAAACCCAATTATAGGAAATCCCAATTAAATCAATCTTTAAGCACAAAAATTCAATTAAATACCTAGAATTAAACATTAAATGAGGGCAAAAATACGCACTCATCAGCTAGCCCAGAAGAAAAAGTGTGGGGCATAATGAGTATTTTAGCTTGTTGGCCCAATTAGGCCCGCCTGCTTAACTCGCAGCCCGCACGAGCCAATAACGGGCCAGGTCGCACGAGCCAACAACAGGCCAGACCGCATTGGCTCGCATTAACTTCAATCTTTAAAATTTAGTGGCACCAACATAATACATCATGTGTGTTTCTTATAAGCAAGTTGCTCATTAGAGTTTTTTCTCTAGTCCATCCAAAAGCAACTCATAGTTCGTGTGTCTTCCCTTGTTTCAATCTAGACCAAAGTTATTTTTATTTTCAACATACTTAAAAATTAGGACTTATAAAATTTGAATATTACCTTTTTTTTTTTAAGAAATAGGCTTATAGAATTTTTTATTATTACTCATTTAATTAAATAAAAACAAGGTTATTAAAATCCTATATCTTGGTGGAAAAATACAAAATAAATAATTTCTCATGCAGGTCGCGAGTTGGCCTGCAAACTTGCCAACCAAACATTACGCAGGACAGGCCAACCCTACCCGCTTTTTTCGGGCTAAATGCAGGGTGGGCCTGTCTGGTTTGTCATCCCTACTTTTAGTACCAATACTTGCCATAAGTATGAAAAAATAGAAATAAATATTTAAAAAATATATAAAAAAACTCATTGAATATCAAGAACTAAAGCTCTGATACCAATTGATGTGAAACTAAGGATATGATCATTATGATATTCAGTTGAGGTAAGAATATTGACGTCACACTCAAGAAATATGATCACCACAGGTTACTCCGATAAGATAAAACTTGTGGTTGGTAAGACGCATAACTCCACAAAACTCTCTAAGATAAAGGTCAGTTTTCTATCAAATTCAGATGTATCAAAATATTGCAAAGAGCATCTTTTTATTCGGCTCGTCTAAAATAGATGTTTACAAGAAGGCCTTTAGTTCCTGCACACCCATAATTTCTTTGTGCAACCCCTCAAATTTTCAAAAAATACCATTTTGCTCTATGTAAAAGTGACTTTCGAATTAAATATTCTTCAAATTTTTTGGAAAACACTTTCAAGAATTTTCGAAACAAGATATCCGGAACAAAATTTTTGGAATAAAATTTCCGAAAAGCATGAAATGAATTATGGAATAAGTTTTTTGGAATTAGATTTCTGAAACATATATAATACCAATACAATGCCTTCTTGAATGAGATTTTCGAAACATCCTGAAATGAAGTATGTTTTGAAAAAACTTTCCAGAAGACATGAAATTTGTTCTTGGAAAGAACATTTTTAAACGATTTTTTTTTCATTTTTTTCTTTCTTCCTCAGCAGGTCTTTTCTTCCGCTACAGCACCAATGATGTTGGAAGCAGCAACGATAGCAAAAATGAGAATAATAGTGTGATGTAGTAATGAAAGATAATTGACTATTTTTTTCTTCTTATTGTGGGGGTGCTGGTAATAATTATGGGAATATAAGAAGCAATTGCCTTACAGGAAACCCTCTTCTACCCTTTGCCCATGTCTATTTAGACCTTAAACATATAATTTTAATCTCTCTGAATAGAATGTATGTTCATGGTAATCAAACGAGGAAATAAACATACGAGAAAATACTACTAACAAATATACTTTTCTTGTTACATATTAAAATTTATTAAAAATTATAAACTTCAGTAAGTTTATTTCTGACTTAATTACGTGTTTATCTGAAAGTGATATTTACTATAGTTAAATATGTTTTTTTTTAAGTTTAAATAAATTTTAAAATTAGTTTTTTCAAATTTTATATTAATTTAGTTATTTATTTTTAAAAATGTATGTATTTAATTTTTTTACTAAATTTTATTAAATTATTTAATATTTTAAACATATTTTATCATGTTCCTGACGTTTTGGTTTTGCCAAACTTTTGTATCGGTTAAAATAATATTTAATAGAAAAAGGTTGGTCATCTCGTCCATCTGCTTGATTAATTTGTTTTATAGTCCTATATATAAGGAAAAGAGAAAGCCCCCTGTGCTTCTTCATTAGCAAACGCAAGTTCTTTGTGCAGTCCCTACCCCAAAAGAAAGGTAGTTCTCATTCCAACACAACAATACTGAACACAAAACAGTAGCAGAACCCACCTGGCAAACACAACACACATACACACTCTCAGTGCAGGTTTTCATTTCCATTACATCTCATTAACATTCTTACTGTACCATTCATTGGATCTGACTCAAACCGAACACGTTCCCCGGCATTGGATCCGTTCCACGATCCGACCCATTTTCCCTTCGGGTTGGTTGATCCAAATGGGAATGCTCCACAAGCCATGACCCCAGCCGTGGAGGAGGACCACCACGACCCTTCCCTTTTCCACGACTCCAACGACCGTTTGCTCTCTTCATGCTCCTGCTCCACGTCCGCCTCCGACGACGACGCTCCCACTCCCCAAAACGACACTCATGCCCTCCCTCAATTCCCCTTCCCCACCATGTGCAAGTACGATGCCTGGATCTCCGAACCCTCCTCCCTCTCCGAGCGCCGCTCCCGCCTCCTCCGACAGTTCGGTCTCCCCACCCCGCCTCCCCCCGCCGCAACCATCCCCCGATCAGCTTCCTCTCACCAATGCACCGACACTTCCACCGCCGCCGCCACTATTCCCCGATCGAAATCCGACAATACCGCGGATCGCGGCACCAAGCATAGCAAGTCCTCCGTTGTTCCCATTCGCTACAATGACAACGGTTTTCTCGTGAATAATAATATTAATATTAATTGTAGTGTTAGTGGTAGTCATTCTGTGAATAATAGGATTTGTGTGGGTGTATCTGAGGAGGGTGGAAATGGGGAGGGGAATGTGGTGGATGAAGTGGAGCAAGCGTGTACGATTAGGGATTTGGACAATGGGAAGGAGTTTGTGGTGAAGCGGGATGGGGTGTGGAATGAGGTGAAGGAGGTGGGGACTGGAAGGCGTTTGACTGTGGAGGAGTTTGAGATGACGGTGGGGCACTCTCCGATTGTTCAGGAGCTAATGAGGAGGCAGAGTGCGGAGGAAGTTGGCGATGGGGACGGCGTGGATGGGGAAGGTGATGGTGGGAGTGCTGGTGGTGTTGATGATGAAGGGGATGGTGGCAAAGTGAGGAGAAAAGGTGGGTGGTTTAAGTTCATGAGTTTGAAGAGTGTTGTGGTGGGTCAGAAGGAGAGAAGGAGTGGTGATGAGAGGGATACGTCTTCGTCAGAGAAAGGGGGTGGCCGGAGGTCAAGCTCTGCCACGGACGATAGCCAGGATGGTGGTAGTGGTTTGGTTCAGGGGGGTGAGAGAGTGAGGGTTAGACAGTATGGGAAGTCTTGTAAGGAGGTTACAGGGCTTTATAAGAGCCAGAAGATTCAGGCTCATGATGGATCCATTTGGAGCATTAAGTTTAGTTTGGATGGGAAGTACCTTGCTAGTGCCGGTGAAGATTGTGTGATTCATGTTTGGCGGGTTGTGGAGTCTGAGAGGAAGGGCGAGTTACTAGTGGAGAAACCGGACGATGGGATTTTGAACATGTTGTTTGTTGTTAACGGGTCGCCGGAGCCTTCTTCTCCTGGCATGGAGAATAATTTGGAGAAGAAGAGAAGGGGGAGGTTGTCTGTCAGCAGAAAATCGTTGAGCGTAGACCAGTTAGTAGTGCCGGAAACTGTGTTTGCTCTCACTGAAAAATCGGTTTGCACCTTTAAGGGTCATCTCCATGACGTGCTTGACCTTTCTTGGTCCAAGTCTCAGGTTAGCTTCTATAAAAGGATTAGATGTTATTCTTTAATTCTACTTTTGTCTTGTATGCCTGAATATACATGTAACGTTCATTTTATTTACATTCATTCGTACACCCATATGCATTAAAATTGTTATTAGTTTTTCTGCTTTGTCCTGTTAACAGATAAAATCACTTAAGAGGAACAGCTGGACTTTTCTACCGCTACGTAAAATTATTGAGCTTGGATTGAGAAATTGATTTAGTGCTAACCAAACAAGCACCGATTGAGGCTCTTGTGAGAGAAAGTGGATATAATGAAACAGTTAGATTAAATGGGCAGAAAACCAAAACATCAGAAAGCACCAAGAAGATACTCAATTATACCGAAAATTTGATTATTATGTATGGAACCCATTAGTCTATTGATTTATTTTAGCTGGCCTTGCCTAGTGGGATAAGACTTGGTTCATATTTTATTGTCCATTTTTAATTAGCAGAATAGGCATCAAATGTGAGTTCTGAATTGTATCAGAGTATAATATTTATATTTATAAGTTTATGTATTGAAATGTTTATTTTTTATGGAATATGCTGTTAAGGGAACACAAATTGTTACTATAAGTTCGAAGACTATTTTTGTTGATTTATTTTTTTGGTTAGAACTTTTTGGAATTATTTGTACACTACAACAGCGTTTTTTTTTTTTTTTTTTTTTTTTTGTGTTTTTTTGTATTTTTAATTTTTTTTTTTTTTTTTTTTTTTTTTTTTTCAATTTCATCTCTGTTTTGAGGTTACTTACTGTAGTTGTAATCATAAACTCAAAATATTGAAATATGAAATCTAGGAACAAGTAGATAAAGTTCTGTTTCTTAGGGAAGATTTCTGGAGTTATTTCCTTACTCCCTGTCAAATTGATTACAATTTATTTGAATTTAAGGTAGTAGATCAACTAATATTTATTTTCTGAGGTTGCATTGTCATCTAGGTTGGAAATGCATTTGCTGATTAATAGTTTAAAGTGTGGCGACTTGTAATGAAATGGCTGATCACACGTGTTATGTATTTCTTTATAATGGTAGCTATTGGTGATATTTTTGGGTTGTTTCTATGTCCAATTTTCCTAGAAATTACTTTAATGGAATAAATCTAGAGAGATAGTGGCTGTAAGGTAAAGGGAATTTAACTTCACTGCCTATCGAACAGAGATAACATGTTCAGGTCAATAAGTTTTTTAAGGTGCTGATATGTTGGGAGGTAACCTAGTTGTGCTTAAAAAGTTATTTCAGAATTAAAAAAAAAAATATTTTCTCTCAAGATCCTTGCATAATATTCACTAGAATTTAAAAATCCCTATAAGCATTTATGGATATATAAAGTTGTTCCGAACTTAAGTCCACTAAGATAGTATTGTTAGGGTCAATTACTATGTTGAAGGTATTGTTTGCTTTGGATATGAATTTAAAAAACCTTTTATTTTCCCTTGACATCTTTGCATAAATTCCCCTTAATTTTAAAATGCCTATAAGCATTTATGGATATATGAAGTTGTTTCGAACTCCAGTCCACTAAGATATAGTATCACCAAGATCAATTATTGCATCTAAGGTATTGTCCATTTTGAAGTTTGGTAGCTTTGTCATGGTTTTGTCCTTCAAAAACACCTTGGTGAATTCAGAGAGGAAGGTGTACATAAAAACCCTTGGGCCTCGACTCCTAAGATATGAGACTTTTTAGTTTACCAAAACACAGGTCCCCCAATCGAGAGTTAAGGAATAGGAGTGTTCACTTTTCAACGTCTTTTTGGTCCACATAGATGATGCCAATGTTCCAAACTCAGAAGTAATCCATTCTAAAAGATTTCAAATTATTGATTAATAAAATGTTCTAAATATATTATTAGGAAATATAAAAAGGTTAAACCTTTTCTAATTTTATATAAATATTTTTAAACTATTTTTGTTACGAAGATTTTTTTTAATCAGTTTGCTTATTTGCTAAAATGTACCCATGTTGTAGTAATGGGATTTTGGTTTAAGAGCACCATTCAGGGTGAAAATGTAAAGAATGAATTTTAGTCATATATTATTACAAGCTAGGAAGATGTCAATGAAGAACTTAAATTGGGCGAGGAGGATATGTTTACTTAGTAAGAGAGTTTCTTGATTATCATCTTATATTTGATCTTTACAATTCAAATATTCGTCATGACAATGTGCAGTTTGTACGTTTTCTTAAATGTTTTTTCTGTTTGATCAGCACTTGCTCTCATCTTCAATGGACAAAACTGTGCGCCTGTGGCATTTGTCTAGCAAGTCTTGTCTGAAAGTTTTTGCACACAGTGACTATGGTGCGCACACTCCTCTATTACATCTGCTCTCATTACTTTTTTGTATTCTGAATAGATTTTATGGATTAGAATGATTTGGAATATGCATTTGTGATATAAGCTTCTTCTATTTCTTTTCCTACTAAAAATTGAAGACAAGTTCTGACAATACACTCTTAGACATGCATTTTTCAACAGGTGGATTATTGGTTGAAATTTATCGTGACTTGTGAAATAATAGTGAAAGTCATCAAATAAGAGATTAGACTCTTCATTGTATGATTTTTAATAAATGCTAGCTATTACTGAAAAATGAGACCAGTCAATTTATGAATTTTAATAACAGTATAAAGTGTGTTGGAAATAATGCATTTCAGAGTGTGTTGTTAGTGTTCCTCAATTTTTAATTGGATTCACTGTATAATCCAATTATACACTTAGTCATCCGTTGGTTTGCGTAACCACTTTAATGGACAGTAGCATGATTTTATCAAAATTGACTGTTGCTGTATATAGAACTGATTGTACAAAATTTTATTCTTTTCACATATCAGTTGCCACTTAAATTTAGCAATAATAAAACATTCTTGTACTCCTCCCACCCTTCCCACACCGTTTCTTCTCCTTGCTAATTATACCTTTGCTTCAATTTGTTATCTGTCTGGCACAGTAACTTGCATCCAGTTTAATCCTGCTGATGATAGATACTTCATTAGTGGATCTTTGGATGCCAAGGTTCGTATTTGGAGCATACCTGATAGACAAGTTGTTGATTGGACTGATATACATGAGATGGTCACTGCTGCTTGCTATACGCCAGATGGTCAGGTTAGTTCTACATTTATATGCATTGTTTTATCTACATGAAAAAAATTGATATTTTAGTCGGAATTCAATGATATTTTCTGCTCAAAGCAGGGTGCACTAGTTGGTACTTACAAGGGAAGCTGTCATTCATATAATACATCTGGTATCATCTGTGTTCTCTTTAACCACATATAAATTTATCCATTCTGATGATTGCAGGCCACTGATTATTGCTATCATTGTCATTTTTTTCCATTTCATTCAGAAAATAAGTTGCAACCGAAAAGTCAGATAAATTTGCAGAATAGGAGAAAGAGATCAAACCACAAGAAAATTACTGGCTTCCAGGTATAATGACTACTGGTCTGTATTAATTTTTCCTAAAATTTAAAGGTTAAAATGGAAAAAAGAATAAAGGCAAATAATTGAAGGCTTAACAACAATTATAAATGTTCTTTGGTTGGTAATAATACTCGTGCTTGATTTCGTACTGATTTTTATGAACAGTTTCTGCCAGGAAGTTCTTCAGAAGTCCTCATCACTTCTTCTGATTCTCGGATTCGACTAGTTGATGGCGTTGATCTAGTTCACAAGTTTAAAGGTAGGTGAAATGAGTTCTATATCAAGTGACTTTTATTGGATCTCTTCGTGAATTATATTTAATCTTCGTGCTATGTATTCAAACATTGCTTGGTACCTGATGAAAATTTTTACTGCAGCCAATGGCAAAATTATTACTGAAATTGTTTACATGATAGAATAAGGAAACCTCCAACTTAATAGATGCATTAGAGGGAGGCTAAGAGAATTAAAATGTGTAATCGATTTAGTGTTACCGATATCAGATAATAGAACATATCGAGGTCCTAAAAAATCCTTTATGAAATTATAACGGAATTACAACGGAATTACGATATATGCATACATATATTTTAAAAGAATAATACAGAAATACAATTGTAATGCAAAAACAATGAAAGAGATAACCGTAACTAATAATAATATTATGTTTAGAAATTCAAATAAAAATAGCATCAAATCATAACACCAAAAATTTCAAGTTCAAAACTTTAATAAGGTTTTTCCCATGTGCTACTGGCCCTGCGCAATAGTGTTTTCTCCTGCGCTGCTGTCCCTGCACACTAGTCATTTCTTGTCTTGCGCTGCTGCCCCTGCAAGCTAGTGTTTTCATCTCCTGCACCGCACCATGGGCGTTGTGGCTCTCTGCCTTTCGGACCATCTCCGGTCCGTGCCAGCTAACCATGATGCAAAATGTGGCCACCATGGGTTGCCATGACAAACTTGCATCACCACCACCATATTGTGGCAGCAAGCTTCAAAACCGCCACCAACTTTTGCCATGATGCTGCCACAACAGATTTTCAATAACACTTAATTGATTGTTTTGAGAGTCGTTGGTTAGTTATAGGAGAAGTTTGTTTGTAGACATGAAGAAAAAGAGAATAGTTTTGAACTTGGGAGTGTTTAGAACTATTATTGAATTTGAGATGTACTTTCATATCAATAAAGACCTTCTTGTTTCTTAATTGCTTGTTTCAATCATAGTTTAACCAATTGGTGTTAGAGTTCCAATGTAGGAGCTCTGTAGGTGGTGCATGTGCTTAAAGAGAAAGAACATATGGTGGGAAGTGTTGAAAATATGGAGAAAATTGTGGAGAACCAATCAGCCACAACAAGAAGATTTTTCATAGCAAGAATTGTGCATAATGAGGTTAGAATTGATGCTGGAAAAGTTGTTGGAGTTGCGAGTAAAACACTTCCTAGAAAATACAGGATGAAATGAATCCACCAATTGAAACGGAATCAACTAATTATGAGGTGATACAATGAAGTATTTTGGTGGGAGCCTTAAAGGGTGGAAATTTTACATTTTGATGTTTCAGGGAGATGATGCTTTTGGGTGGGCGGTGAAGCTCGAATTTTACTTTATTTTATGTGTGATTGCATTTGTTGGGAAGATGGAGGCATTAGTGGGTGATGCATTTGGGTGGTGCAGCGGTGGGAATATTGCCACCGAAATCTCGAGATGGGAAGATTTCAAGTTGGCATTAGAGGTTAGATTTTACTATGTGTCTGAGTAAATTTTTAGTGTTATTAGCATTGAAGCAAGATAATTTTTGGTGCTTGAAGATGCTACTAAATTTAAAAAATATGTTGATTTTGTTCAAGGCTTGTTGGAACTACAATTGATGACTATTTTGATTGGACACTAAACAAAGTAAGTAGAATTGAGGTAAGGAATTGTGTAGCGAATAATAGGAATGTGGGGTTTAAGGAGGAAGAAACAGTGATAGAGATATTGTAGGGTAGTTGTTTTGATAGATTGTTGGGCTACTCAAGCAAGGTGGTGGAAAAACTATGATTATATTTGATAACCTCCACATTATTTTTGTGGAAGTGGTAGACATTATTTTTTATGGTGTTTTGAAATTTAGCAAGATTTTTATCTTTTTGAATTGGGAGGACCAAATGTTGTACTGGAGTTAAAGTTGTTGGATAGGTTAGCAGATGTTAAACAAAATTTTGAGGAATTAACAATGAAGATACACATTGGAGAGTAGGAAAGGGTGTTGAGACGAAATCTTGGATTGATTAAGTCAACCGCTTCCCTTTGATTAAGTCAAGGATCATTTCAAGATCAAGGTAATAATTCATCGCAAAGTGCAATGTTGTGGAAAAGATATAGAATATATAAGCTATTCTAGGCGAAATCAACACTATGTTGAAATGATATGTGGAGGTTTTTCAATTACCCCAAGTTATACCCCCAAGCTAATTTTGAGGAATTAGCAATGAAGATGCACATTGGAGGGTAAGAAAGGGTGGTGAGCGGAAATCTTGGATTGATTAAGTTAGCCACTTTCCTCTAAGTAAGTCAAGGTTCATTTCAAAATCAAGGTCAGGGATTCAATGCAAAGTGGACAAGATAGAGAATACATAAGCTATTCCAGACGAAATCAACACTATGCTCAAAGTAGTGTTATCAAATTTCTGAATGCTTAATATATAATGTCCAAATTTGGGCCACGCCACTAAAATTATTTAACTTAAACCCTATTACATAGAACTCCCTCCTCTCTTGTCCCTTTAAATGCTAGTGCCGCAACATCTTATTCTTTTACTTGTTACTACTGTAGTAAAACATTGTTTAAAACCTCTCCTCTCTTCTTTTCACTTTTCACTTTTCACTTTTGCATGAGAATTATATGTAGTGGTATTATATTTCTTCTGATCGTAATATTTCCGCTAAAACCTATTATGGTTTTCGTTATAACTTTATAAAGGATTTTTGTGTCGTCAATATTTTTCGTTATTCGATATCGATAACATTGGTTCAAAGGATTTGCGGAGGTTTTTGAATTACCCCAAGGTTTACCACCTCATAGGCAAAAAGACTATTGTGCTTATAGCTAAAGCCAATATTCCTAATTAGACTATAAATATCTTCATGACAAAAAGGAAGAAATTGAGAAATTAGTGGGTGAGGTGCTTGAAGGTGCTTCTGAGGCTAAGTGTTAGTCCTTTCAAGTAGGATGGGAATTTTGCATGGATTATAAGGCTTTCGATGAAATAATTGTACAGGATGATTTTCCAAATGACATTATAGATTAGGTTTTGGAAGAAATAAGCAAAGTTATATTTTTTAAACATGATTTGAAGGTGACTTACCATCAAATTTGTTTGAGGTATGAGGACACACGAGGGCAACTATGAATTCATTGTTATGCATTCAGATTGATTGATGTCGCATCTACTTTTTAGTTCATTATTAACAAGGTTTATAGACCGTACTTAGGACATTTTGCTCATCTTTTGTAGAAATAGTTACTGCACCTAGGCAATCATTTTAAGTTATGGGTTGAGTGTTGGATAACACTGCACTTAGTTATAGCTTTTGATGATTAATCTTCCTCTTGTGTCTCCTTTTCATATCTATAAATGAGGAATATGAGAAAGGTCTCTTAAGCTCTCAAAATATATTTTCTCTGTTTAATTTAAGTTGGTATGAGAGCCATTATTTAAAAAGCCTATCGTAGCGAGATTTTTTGGACATTCTGTTCCACCCGCTATTGGACTGCTATCTGACTACCCATTTCTAGTCTCACGCACGAGATGTATATACCTCAACGTGAGAAGGGTGTGTTAGAGGTCCCACATCGACTAGAGACAAGGTAAATTCATAATATATAAATAGGGTGCAAATCTTACCTTACAAGTTGGTTTTGTGGGGTTGAGTTAGGCTTATGTTCACTTTCTAACATGATATGAGAGCTGGTCGATCCCGCTCTGGTTTCTATGTCATCTTGTCCGCCTATGTTAGTCACCGCTATTTGCGGCTATCCACCACTAATCACCGCTGTCTGTGGCTGTCCAACTCGGTTTATCACTATCTAGAGCTACCCACTGTTTTCTTTAACAGTCCAATGCTGTCAACCACGGTTATCTGCTGATCCGCTGCTGTCCCCCACCGTCCACCGCAGTCTGCCATCGCAGCTCCGTTCAATAACAACTGGATTTGGATTGCCTTTCTGAACGACGGCCAAACCCGCAAGTGTCGGAGGCCAACTCCCGTCCACGCGTCGCCACGCACCGCCTCGCACTCAACCTATGTTCATCACAGCTCAGAGCGTGACGTCCAAGCGCCGCCTTCCGCTCATCAGAACTTCTTGTTGGTACCAGTCTTGTTGGACCTTGCTAGCTTCGTTTTGACCCTCCAAGTTCCGTTCCAACGTGGTTCAAAGTCACTTATTGTGAAAATCACCCTAGGGGTTTGTTTTCTCTAGCTGTTTTCACACTTTCTTGTTGGTTTCTTGTTGTTTTCGTCAAATAATGGCCACTAGAAATCCTATTTCATTCTTTGGAAGTCCCTTCATTACTACCGAGAAACTAAATAGCCAAAATTATCTATCTTGGTTTGCTGTCGTCGAAATGTGGTTTCTTGGTCAAGGACATCATGACCACTTTGAGAATGATGAAATCAATGTATCCTCTATAAAAGTAGAATAGTGGAAACAAGCAGATTTTCAGCTATGTGCTCTGTTGTGGTAGTCGGTGGAACTGAGACTTTTGATGTTCCTTAGGGCCTTCAAAACATGTCGCACCTTTTGGAGGAGGGCTCAAAACATTTATGCCAATGATATCCAATGCCTCTATGATTCGGCAAACAAGCTAGCATCTCTAAAAATGACCAATCATGATATGATCTCCGTCATGAATGAAGCCCAATCAGCTGTGGAAGAACTGCAGATGTTCTCGGAAGTCGACTGTTTAGATGAAATGTAGAAGAACCTTGACAAGTACTATATGGTGATGATCCTTCGTGCTATAATCCAGACTTGAATCATATCAAAGATCAACTTCTAACCTCTCATGAGGTCCCTTCCATAGACACCTTGATCACACGCATGGTTTGTGTCCCAACACCTCAAACTCACTAAGCTCTTGCTCCAGTGGAATCCTTTGTCATGGTCGCCACTCAGGAAGAGGAGGACGTGGAACTAGAGGAGGCAAACATGGAGGTCATGGGTCCTTAGTGAACATATCGTAAAAGGATGTTTCACACCTAGGAAAACTATTACTCCTTACATGGTTTTCCCTCCAACATAGCCAATGTCTCTTGGACTGAAACTACTGAATCCAAGTTCATTGAGGACGAGTATCAGGAGTATCTACGGCTCAAGTCCAACAGCTTGGCTCAGTCATCTCAAGCTCCACGTACATCTATAGTTTGTATCTCACAATCCATGGAAGGTCACAATTCATGGGTAATTGATTCAGGTTTGCTTCTAACCACATATCTAGAAATACCTCCTTGTTCTCAACCATTTCATTTCAAGAAAAACCTCATTTTGTAACCCTTGCAAATGGTTCTAAAACTTTCTCAAAGGAAGTCGGTCAAGCTATCCTGTCTCCATCCCTAAATCTAAAATTTCTCCTTTTTGTCCCTAATTGTCCCTTCAATTTAATTTCCTTAAGCAAGCTAACCAAAACATTAAATTGTTCAGTAACCTTCGATAACAAATCTTGTTATACAGGAGCATGGTTCGGGGAAACAGATTGGAAAAGGATATGAAGCCGGAGGATTATGCCATTTTGGATGTCGTCCACAAGTGTCATATGTTGCAGCTCCCAGTCCTAAAATGTTACATGATCGGTATCCAGACCTCATCTGTCCAAATTTAAAAAAGTGTATCCAGACCTTAGAATGTGAGTCATGTCAATGTCAACTAGGCAAACATGTTAGATATACCTTTCCTAAATGGTCTCAATCAAAGTATAATTCTAGTTTTTATATCATCCATTCTAATATCTGGGGACCTAGTCATGTCTCATCTTTTGGTTTTAGGTATTTTATTACTTTCATTGATGAATATTCGAGATGTACTTAGGTTTCTCTTTTGAAAGATCGTTTTGAATTGTTATCCATTTTACATCTTTTTTAAATAGAATCAAAAATCAATTCGGTCAAGTAATCAAAATCTTAAGTGAGAATGCTAAAGAGTACTTCTCAGCTACTTTTTCTACCGTTTTGAGTTCACGTGGTATCTTGCATCAATCTACTTGTCCTCATACACCATAGCAAAATGGTATAGCAGAAAGGAAAAATAGATGCTAAAATGGTATAGCAGAAAGGAAAAATAGATGCTTGGTTGAAACTGTTTGTACCCTTTTGCTTAGCGCCCATATTCCAATCCATCAATGGGAGATGTCATCTTAACTGCATGTTTTCTTATTAATCGGATGCCTTCCTCCATTCTCTATCATAAGGTCCCTTTCTCCATTATGTTTCCAGATAATCCTCTCTTTCACATTTCTCCTTACATTTTTGGTTGTGTATGTTTTTGTTCATGACATGTCTCTAAGGTTAGACACGCTTTCTGCTCACGCTCTTAAATGTGTCTTCTTGGGCTGTTCATGACTTTAAAAAGGGTATCGATGATACTCTCCTGAAACCAAGAAATACTATATGTTTGCCAATGTTACATTCTTTGAATAGACCCTTACTTCTCTCCATCTGTTCAAGATGTTCATGTCATACAATAAGTCCTCCCTATTCTAGTGGTTGAGTACAATATTTCCAGTGTCTCTGTCAATCCAAGTTTTGATCAAAGTCCTCCTAAGCCATCATCTCAACATATTGATCCCGTCCAACACAGGACCTAGACAGATAGTCCAGTTTTCCAAAAACATGGTGAATCCCCTGCTTTAGATTCTTCTCCCTCGTCTCTTGATACCACGACTCTTGGTGAAGGTGATTCAAGCTGACCCATTGCTATCAGGAAAGGTACTCGTTCCACTTGAAACCCACATCCCATTTATAATTTCTTAGCTATCACATATTGTCGCCTTCCTATTGTTGCCTTTTATCCTCAGTGTCTTCTGTTGTTATTCCCAAAATTGTGAATGAAGTACTTTATCATTATGGATGGCGATAGGCCATGATTGTTGAGATGCATGCTCTTGAACATAGTCATACTTGCGAGCTCGTGCCCCTCCCACCGAGCAAGAAGGTTGTAGGTTGCCTATGGGTGTATGCAGTTGAAGTTGGCCCTGATGGTCGATTAGTTGCAAACAGGTATACTCAGGTTTATGGCCTTGATTATTGTAACACTTTCTCCCTTGTGGCCGAGATGACTAGTATTTGTCTCTTCTTTGTAATGGCAGCAATTCGTCACTAGTCGCTTCATCAATTGGGGATATCAAAAATACCTTCCTTCATGGTGATCTTGAGGAGGAAGTTTACATGGAGCAATCTCTTGGGTTTGTTGCTTAGGAGGAGTCTGGTATGGTGTGCAAATTGCATCGCTCTTTATATGGCCTCAAACAATTACCACATGCTTGGTTTGGAAAATTCAGCTCAATTGTTCAAAGATTTGGATTAAGATGTAATGAGACAGGTCACTCAGTCTTTTACTCATATACCTCTCTTAGGAAATGTATCTATCAAATAGTATATGTTGATGATATAGTCATTACAGGAAATGATACTATTGGAATATCTCAATTAAAGGAGCACTTGTGTAGGCATTTTCAAACCAAGGATTTGGGAAGCCTCAAATACTTCTTGGGCATTTAAGTAGCTCAGTCTAAAGATGGAGTTGTAATCTCTCAAAGGAAGTATGCTCTTGATATACTATAAGAAACTGGTATGATTGATTGTAAACCAGTAAATAGTCCTATGGACCCAAAAAATAAAAAATTAACAACTGAAGAAGGTGAATTATTCTCCGACCTTGAAAGATACAAGAGGCTGGTTGGAAAACTAATTTATCTCACTATTACAAGTCCTGATCTATCTTTTGTAGTTGGAATGGTTAGTCTGTTTATGGAGTCTCCATGTGTTGGCCATTGGAATTCTATCATTCGCATTCTAAGGTACCTAAAAAAGGCGCCCAGGCAAGGGTTGTTATATGAAAATAGAGGAAGCGTTCATGTCTCTAGATATTGTGATGCAAATTAGGCAGGATCTCCTATTGACAAATGATCTACTACTGGATAATGTGTGTTCCTTGAGGAAACATTATTTCATGGAAAAGTAAGAAGTAGAGTGTAATGACCCGAAGTTGAAGAGCCATGACATCATTAACATGTGAACTTATATTGGTGAAACAATTTCTTCAATAAATTAATTTATGTGACATCCAGACTATGAAGATGTATTGCAATAATCAAGTTGCTCTCCACATTGCATCAAATCCAGTATTTCACAAGAGAGTTAAACATATAGAAATAGACTACCATTTTGTTCGTAAAAAGTTGTTGGCAAAAGAAATATGTAATGAGTTTGTTGGATCAAATGACCAACTCGTGGATATGTTGACCAAGTTACTAAGGAGACCTCGGATTTAGTTTATTTGTTCCAAGCTTGGTACATACAATTTGTATGCTCCAACTTGAGGGGGAGTGTAGATATAGTTACTGCACCTAGGCAATCATTATATCTAAGTTAGGGATTGAGTGTTGGATAACCCCTGCACCTAGTTATAGCTTTTGATGATTAATCTTCCTCTTATATCTTATTTTCATATCTATAAATATGAGGAACATGAGAAGGGTCTCTTAAGCCCTCAAAATATATTTTCTCTTTTCTACGATATTTATGGGGGATCTTATTTAGCATATGTAATTTGATTAAGATTTGTAAATATGATTTGAAGGTCCATTACAAAAAGTGTAGCTTTTGCTAGTCCCAAATGTTATACTGAGGGCATATTACTTAAACAAAAGTGGTGGTAGTTGACCCAAGAAAAATAGAGGTTATGACATTATGGCCTACACCACAAGATGTGAAGAGTTCAAGGATTGTGGAATTAATGAGTTACATACAAATCAATAACAACTATGGCAACATAAATAGTAGTTTAAGTCACATTTGATGAGTTAAAATCTGCCATGGTCTCATTACATATATTGGTTATTCAAAAATTTTGCTAGCAATTTGTTGTTAAAACCGATGTTGTCAAACTGGAGGATGGTACAATTATTTGAAGGGTTTAAAGAGATCATAACTCTACTAGTAAGAATTGTGAGTATACGTAAAATTATTTATAATCTTGTGCATGCATTAAAAATAATATGGACAATGATGAAATCAGCGACCAACAACAATTAAGGTAGTGTCGAAGATGTTGATGCGGTGTTGGAGATGGTGATGCGATGGTCTTGATTCTTGTGATGGTTGGCAACAGTGAAGCAAGCATTGGGGCTACAATGTCAATGCTGCAGTGGCCAACCACATCGATGCTAATGTGTATCGGTGATGGTGAGAGCACCACCAAAAGTTGTTTGGTTGTGTTCTCAAGAGGTGATGGTTAATAACCGAGTATTTTCATTTTTATTTTTTTCAGAACATCCACTCCTGCCTAAGGTGTAGTTGGTATAATTGGTGACCACAGATCACAAGGTTGCTTACTAGGGATGTTTATTGTCAGTTGATCTATGTAGGATTTGATACTCTCCTCTAGCTTGTTGATTGAACATGAACAATCTTCTTTGAAGCTTTAGTTGATTAAGTAGTGTTTTAGCACTATATGAAATGGTCTCTCTCTATTCTTCTTGAGATGTATCATATAGGCTTTAAAGAAAGTAGCCAATGTAAAAACTCTTGTGGGCCATTGAGTAGTTTCACCTCTTTTGAACACTTTCCTTTGGAAAACGATATTTTAACTCCTTCATTTTGACTCCCGCTACACTCCTTGACGTGGATTTCTAATTTCCTTTTATTTTTTATTTGCAAAAATGAGTGGCAAGAAAGAGAGAGAAAAAGTGAATGATAGAGAAAGTTGGAAGTGTGAGAGAAAGATGGTTTTGGAAAAAAACACTTCGAGAGCATTCTCCAACGACAAGCTCTTCTTCCTTCCATACGCTCCATCCCTCCATGCGAAAGCCAACGCCTTTCTTCCGTTTACTTCTCACAAAATTTAGGGTTTCTTTTCTTCCAAAAATGCCACACATATTTCCCTAATTACCCTCTTTTCCCCCTTTTTGTACTTAAATTCAATTTCATGACATGGATAGCGGTGGTTCTACTCTAGCGACACCGATTTCGAACGCCAACACTCCACCGCCATTTATGAGCAAGATTTACGAATACCCTTTGTAAACCAATAACCTGATGTTGTCTGTGGTAAGCCACTGAACATGTAAAACAATTTCAGTGAATTAAACACCTCACTAAGGTATATGGAAGCTAAATTGAACATGATGAATTCTAGTGTTGGATAATTACTCCATAACTCCCACATGACAAACATCATAACTCTAGAACTATTATGATGGAAGTTATCGACCATGTGGGTCATGTTGGAGTTGTCGACCAATTATCCCACAACAAATTTCATTATGTTGAATATAACTTAAATATTCCTTAATAAGGTGTTTTAATTAAATAAAATTGGTTTACATGTTGAGTGTCATACCACATACTGTTATTGTGTGCAAAAAGTATTGCGCAAGTCAACATTAGTATATTAATGATCATCCGTTGATAGTTCCAGAGTCATGATGTCTGTCATGTGGGAGTTATGGACTAATTATCCAACACCAAATTGCATCATGTTCAATATAGCTCTCGTATATCTTAGTAAGGTGTTTTAATTTACTAGGGTTGGTTTACATGTTGAGTGCCTTAGCATAGACCACAAATGGTTACTGTATGCAAAAACTAACACTCAGGTCAACACTTAATATATTTGTGGTCAACAGTTAATAGTTACAGAGTTATGATGTCTGTCATTTGGGAGTTATGGACTAATTATCCAACACCAAATTTCATCATGTGCCATATAGCTTCCATATACCTTAATGAGTTTTAGGTCACTGAAACTAGTTTACATGTTGAGTGTCTTACCATAAACTGTTATTGTGTTCAAAAAGTATTGCTTAGGTCAACACTTAGTATATCAATGGTCATCTGTTAATAGTTCCAAAGTTATGATGTCTGTCATGTGGGAGTTATGGTACAATTATCCAACACCAAATTTCATCATGTTCAATATAGCTTCCATTTACCTTAGTGAGGTATTTTAATTCACTGAAACTGGTTTACATGTTGAGTGGCTTACCACAGACAACAACATAGTGTTACTGGTTTACAAAGGGTATTCGTAAATCTTGCTTAGAAATAGCGGTGGAGTGTTGCCGTTCGGAATCGGCGCAGTCGGAGCGGCCCACCGCTATCCATTTCGCGAAATTGAATTTAAGTACAAAATGGGGGAAAAGAGGGTAATTAGGGAAATATGTGTGGCATTGTCGGAAGAAAAGAAACCCTGAATTTTTTTAGAATAAAGGCGTGGGCTTTCGCAAGAGGGATGGAGCATTTGGAAGGAAGAAGAGCTTGTCATTGGAGAATACTGTGGGAGTGTTTTTTCCAAAACTGTCTTTCTCTCACACTTTCTACTTTTTTTATCAGTCACTTTTTCCCTCCCTTTCTTGCCACTCTCATTTTTGCAAATAAAAGGAAATTAGATATCCACATCAGGGAGTATAGCAAGAGTCAAAATGAGGGAGTTAAAATATCGTTTTCCTTTTGCCTTGATATTGTTAAATGCACTCCATACAACATAAATGTTCTTCTTGGGAAGTGTGCATTTCCTTTATTTGTCTAATATATAGTGTCAAACGAAGTAGACTGTTCTTCCAGTTTTGACAATGTTTAGCATCTGAGATTGAATAAGCATTCTCTTCATTCCACCTTGAGGACAATTCTCAGTTGAAGAGTGGGGTTTTAATAGAATACGGTGACCTCCTATTAATACATGTATCAGAGAAAGAATAAGAAAAATAACAAATGTGTAATTGATTGTTTTCAGTAATTAGTTAGAGCTGAGACTATTTATAGGAGAAATTGGTTAGTAGAGAGGGAGAAAAGGAATTAGTTTTGATTTTGGGAGGGTCCAGGTTCCTTGACATGCCCGGAGTAATTCGGTTGAGAACTGTTTGAGTATGCGGTGTACTTTTTAATATCAATAAAGGAGTTCTGGTTTTTTATGCCTTTTTTATTCGATCCCGGTTTTATCAGTACATATGTATGTCTGCAATAAGTGACTTCAATATCAGGCTAACTCAAAATAATACAAACAAACACTTGTTTTGGAATGAAATCTTTTTGGTAGTTTAGTAGGTTTCCATGTATTTATTTGAATAATGAGAAAATAATTGTTAGTTGTAATTCTTCTATTGAATGTAAGATCTTCCAAATATTTCTTCCCATTTCACAGGAAAATGATACAACTTTTTTTCCAGGATTTCGGAATGCAAATAGCCAAATTTCTGCCTTCCTCACAGCAAATGGTAAATATGTTGTCTCAGCAAGCGAGGATTCTCATGTATACATATGGAGAAATGAAGCTGATTGTAGACCTAGCAGGGGTAAATGTGTCACCGTGACAAGCACATATGAACATTTTCACTGTAAAGATGTGTCAGTGGCCATTCCTTGGCCAGGTATGGATGACTCATGGGAGATGCATGATCCGTACTTTGGAGAAGAACCTGAGCTTGATGATACTAGGGATGAGGAGGTCTCATCAGCCAATCATCCTCCTACCCCTGTAGAGGAAACTTTTGCTTATCTGGGTTCACAATTTGCTTCGGGTTGCAATAACAGTCCACTTCATGGAACCATTGCAAGTGCAACAGATAGTTATTTTCTTGATAGAATTTCTGCGACGTTGCCTGAGGAAAAACTTTTAACCACAAGGGACCCGAGCCCTCAGGCAAGTGTGGATTTATCTTATGGAGTAAATCATAATATGTCAGCATGGGGTATGGTGATTGTAACTGCTGGCCTCCAGGGGGAAATTAAAATTTTCCAAAATTTTGGATTGCCTCTTGGTATATAAGAGATTAGCCAAAATTCATGTCTATGAGCATGGAAGAGTTCAAGTTATCAACTCAGAAGAAAAAAAGAAGGGTGGGCTTGTTGTAGTGTTGTGATGTCGAATTTCACATTCTCCTTTAGTTAGAACTGTACAGAAGAGGTGTTGGGTGAGATAGCATAAGATAAGATCCATTTGTTTCTTGTTCTATTAAATATTGCATGATATATGTTGCCATTTCAGTCAAGCATTTTGGGGGACAGAAAAGAGAAAAATGGGGTAAAAGTCATTGAACAAAAGAGAAAAGAAAAAGGTTCACCTGGAATTTGGAAACCGGTGGATTTATTGTAATGGGAAATTGTAGAGATTAACGACCTTGGGAAAAGCTTGTGGAATTACATATGATGATTCTTTTACATTTGTTAATATTAATCTTATTATGTAATTTTTGTTCAGTGGAGTCGATTTCAATAAAACAACATAGCTCCAACTAGGGCTGGCCAAAAATAACTGAATTGTACTGTACTTAGGTTAACTGTACTGTTTTAAATCAAAAATAACTGAATTATTAATAGTAAAATTAAACTGTATTGTTTTGTAGTTAAAGTTAGAAAAACTGTACTGCAAATAGATAACTTGTTCACATCCAGTGCACTGAACTGTGATTTTTTCTTTCTCTTCGATCTCGATCAGTCCACACACACTTCTTTTTTCTCCACCGAGATTCAACCACGACCAAAACAGATCCTGTCTCCGTCGCCTCGCCACCGTCGAAGGTTGTACCGTTGTCGAAGGTTTTGCTGCCGTCGAAGATTGTTGCCGTCGAAGGTGATCTCTTTATATCTTTAGGTTTTCATTTCGCTTCTTTTTTCTCCAATTCGATCATTCTAATCTTTTGGGATGAACTTGCCGTTAGGGATTTCTTCGGGATTTCTTCGTCAACAACGTGAAACCTAGTTGAGAAAGAAATCATGGCATAAAAGGTACTCTTCACACTCTCAATTTCTCATCTTTTCCCAATCTGCTAACTCTGGATGTTAGTAACAACAGTTTCAGTGATACCATTCCTCACCAAATTGCTAACTTGTCCGGAGTTTCTGAGTTGATAATGAATACAAATAATTTTAGTGGTCCAATCCCCATTTCCATGACCAAGTTAGCTACCTTGAAGATTCTAAACTTGTAATACAATAGCATTTCTGGCCCTCTTCTTGAAGAGATTGCAGAATTGAGAAATTTAGAACGTCTGTTATTTCAATCAAATCCTCCAACAATTGGAAGGATGGCCAACCTGGTTGAACTTAATCTGCAACTCAACTCTATCAATGGTATAATCCACCCTTCAATTAGAAACTTGACAAATTTAAAATTCCTCAAGCTCCAACAAAATAGTCTCTCTGGCCCCATTCCACACTTCATAGGAGAGATGACCAATTTGCATGTTCTTGAACTAGATCAAAATAGTCTTACAGGACAAATTCCTTCCAATATTGGAAATTTGACAAAGATGGTTAATCTGTCCCTGGCTCGTAACATGCTTTATGGACCAATTCCTCCCTCCTTTGGAAACTTGACACATGCCTTTCCAAAAATTTCACCTGATAATTTTTTTAAGCATAAGTCTTTTAGCTTTGAAAGCCTTATACGTTCAGGTTGAGCTCATGAAATTCAAAAATGTGCAGAAAAGGTAAAATCAAAAAGACATGAAAGCATGGTGTAGTTTAGACCACTTTTAATGTTAGGAATGTTCTGTTTTCTTTTTTTGAAGTGAATAAGCAAGCACAAGATATTGAATTGAAGTCTTTTATTTACAAAAATTTGTTCTCTTTTTCTGTTGAGTGAATATAATTTATACTCCAACCTATTCTAGCTTGCTTTAAGATGAATGAGATTTATAGCTCACATAAGATGAATGAGCTAGCATACCTTCATCATCAACTTTCAAGTCATTTTTAACATGATCAAAATCCAGAAGAACCCTGTCGTCAAGTGCATTAGGATTTTGCACATAATACACAAACACCACAACTTGATATTAAGAAACCGAAAGATGAAGCAAGAGAAAAGAAAATGTTCTTGTTCAAACCCAACTTACTTGAATGGTTATAAGGTCATCCCTTGTGAATGGCTCATTAGTGAGGAGCTCCTTCCAGTTTTTTGTCTTAATATAAATTCCCTTCAGTGTCTTAACAGGGTCTTGTGAAGAGGAAATAACTAGATATTACCATCTTACACCAGTTACAATCAATACAAGCATAAGGGTACACATTCAGAAATTGTGATTAGGTGTCAGGGTTTCCACACTTGGACCTTGAAGCTTTTGCAAGATAACATCCATGTCAAAAGTGACGCTGCAATAGATGTGTGTTAAGCAGCACAACCTCCTCACACAATACTTCTGTCAGACAGTAAAAAAGACATGTTAACATGTAGTCAAATGTTTTTGGAGGATAAATCACATAAAATTTCAGCAAGAATGATAGGAATTTGCAAGTAAAATAATAAGTTATGTGGTTCTCCTATTCCATCCCAAGATGTAGCAAGCTTGAGTAGTGATCTAAGGTCAAGGGCATTCAAAAATGCTTTTTCAGAAGGAATGATCTTAATCCCTATTCAATGCTCCTTCAGTGCCATTGTCTTCTTTTGCAGTGTTTTTCTTTTCTTTCCTTTTTTGGGAGTATCAAAGCCTATTTATATCTTTGTCCAATCATCACAATATTTCACTGCATGAGTAGCAACATCACATAGCCTAGCAGTTTCGTTTCTACATCAGGAAAGTCTCTCAAATTACACACTTATCATATCATGAATTCCACCACCAAATGCTTTGAGAGATCAATGGTTTTAAGCATGCTTCAAAAGTATAGGAGTAAGGGACTTACACAAACGAGCAACCAGACCTTCTGTGCCTTTTCTTCCTAGCCATTTCTTTCCTCCTTGGAGGTTGAAGCACAACTTTAATTGCAGTATCAAACACTGCTTTCACATTCTAAATCATGCAAATACAACAACAAGTTTAGGTACAAATTTCGTTTTGTATCTATAAATATATTTTATTATTAGCACTAATACACATAGAAATGAGTCTTAATTCTCATGTTTTCTTCTTCCTCTATCTTCTTTTTTTTTTTTATCAGCTTTATTTTATAATGATAACTTATTTAAAATTATATTAAAAGTAAAAAAAAAATTGGTAAACAAAAAGCCTTAAATGACTATTATATAGGAAAAAATGGAATATTAAATAGCAAGTAGCCAATGCT
>Ga0214542_1005648_pt1 | contig 23581 bp, 15 predicted proteins | sample CNSS1metaG_FD_160096 | JGI IMG/M metagenome (GOLD analysis project Ga0214542, IMG submission 160096) | Root nodule microbial communities from cowpea collected in UCLA plant growth center, Los Angeles, California, USA - CNSS1 | ecosystem: Host-associated > Plants > Roots > Nodule | place: USA...
TATAAAAAAAATATATAATATATATATATATATATATATATATATATATATATATATATATATATATATATATATTATCAATTAAATAAGCATGATGTATAAACATTTGAGTTCACGAGAAATAAAATTCTCTAATTGAATAAAATTGTGTGATGTTATTTATATATTTGTCCAACGAAGGCTATATATATATACCTGGAGAGGGTTAAAAAATAATAATAACTCTAATTTCTGAATAGTTTCATTCATAATTTTTTATTTTATTTTAATACTGTTTAAAATACTAGTTTAAATTACAAAATTCTATACTTGTATCTTTCATTTAATAAATTACACTCGTATACTTACAAAAGTTTATTTGATGAAAAATTAACTAAGATGAGTTCGGACATATCGAAGAAAGAGAGATTCCACCTTCACCATCATACTATGGCACCAAATTCAAAAACAAAGAAATAAAGAAAGAACAACCTAAGTTCTGATAACAAGAAGGAATCAATGTAATGGTGGTATATTTAAACCAAAAAAACTGTGAAAATGTTTATTATATGGAAAAATCAATCCTTCAGATAAAAGTGTCACCTATTTTACATACACAGCCTTGTTGTTTTCAAAATCTAAATGTTTAATTAGGGTTTTTGATATATTAACCAGGCCATCAAAATCGAAATGCAGAAAAGGGAAAAGGAAGAAAAATTTCAAGATACAAATTCAAACCAGCTTTCTCATTCCCACAAAGACTAGCTCACAAAGACTAGCTGAAATATAAGTAGAAGAATTGAAGATTATGACCAGACATCACGTGGGAACCCTTCTTCGTTAAAATTGTAATAATTCAAGAGAGAGGGTCACAAGTCATTGGAAACTCCAAGGTTTAAATATCAAAATACACAAAAATATTTAAACGTAATAAGGATACATGTTACATAATGTAAATTTTAACTTTTTGTTTCTTCAAAAAATAAAGCATACATGTTAATTTTAATCACTAACAAATTTTGGGTTGTTTTACTTTCTTTTTTCCATAAGTGCAAGCAAAGCCATATTTGAAGTAAAATGCCAAAACCTCAACATCCAAGAAGCAAAAAGCAAAATGGTTTTCTTCTATGATGAGTTACAAATTTGAAGCTCGAGAATTTTGCATCCAAACTTGTCTGTTCATGTCCCTCTCATTGAAACTGAATCAAACCCCACATTAACAAATTAAAGTAATGGAACTTCCATTTTCAATGCATATCCAAACTCTACCTATTTGAAGCACTCATAACATAATAATATGCACCGTCTAAAATTAAAATTCTTTCCCTCAAAACAGTACAGACATTTCCCTTAGAACAGAACAGGGAGAGAATATGAGAATTAAACATGATTCAAGAGATGAAAGTTTTAATTATCAATTTCATACACTGTAATCACACATGTTAATATTATAACAAAAGGTATTTTTTTCAAGTTTTCGAAAAATAAGCTTAAAATATAACATTTTATCAGTAACACAATTTTTCTGAAAAAAGGCTTCCACAATACTGAAGGATTTTACTATTCACTAAATTACAACAAATAAACATGAAAATATTCACCGAAAAGCTGTGGATATAAAGGTGATTGAATTGATGAAGCACTACAACTTTTTCGATACAGGAAACATGACTTAAAATAGCACGTTCTTTTTTTATGAATTAAAAAGTTAATCACTATATTTACTGAACTTGAAAAGGGTTAACAGTGAAATAACTATGTTTCGTGATGAACACGCTCGCCAATAGTAAAAGTTGATTAATCACATCTTAAATTTTCAACACCTAATCATGATTGGATTATGGTCCCCATATAGGCCAACAAGTATATAACCATTATTTTCAATATGGATATAGAATCAACATTTCAAAGTTCTTCAAAAGAAAAAGAATATATTATAAAAAAACATTATTCTTAACGAGTTTGAGTTTTTTGTATAGGCAGTAGGGGCATGTTGGTACTTATTAAGGTTGCAAAGGCAACAAAGTGTTTGGAAGCCAGTGTGCAAAAAATATAAGGTTGTGGTTTGAGAACACTGTCCTGCAAAAAGCCTATATACTATGGAGGAAGTAGCATTGTAAGGGACAAAACGAGATTGGCATGGGCTGAAAACAGGGAAGCAAGGTCTACTTGTTTGGACAATGCTGATAACTACGATTATGCATGGTCTGTTCAACTCATCACAAACGATAGTAGATTGGAAAAGATACTTTTCCCTATCTTCTGGGGACTCATGACTCTCAGGTACCTACCACCATTTTTTCTTGTGGTCCACTCCATAGATGAAATGTGTTGCATACACAACACAAACATAAAGGAAGTAAATGGAAACATAAAATCAGAAGGGCTTTTGGACAATAGAAGAATGAAACAACTAAACCTAGGGAGAATATTAGGTTAGTTTGCTAGCAATGTAGAGCCAATTCATTAGAGAGTTTCCACATAGAGACTATGCATTTCTCAACTTCCAATTTGATATAATGTGTCAGTTTAATAGGAAAAAAAGTGAGGAAAATAGTAGACAAAAACATACCTTGAGATGATCAATTTTTACAATTAGAGGATCTCACTAAACTGTAGAACAAACAAGGTTTCAGTTCAAAATAAAACATCACCATACTTTAGCTACATATTACATACCTTGAGATGATCACCGGTGACCGATTGGGATAACCTAATCCCTATGGATACTTGAAATTTGTAATTGAAAAGGAGAATAACAAGACATTTTCACTTGCTTTAACTATTGAACCTGAATTAAGATATATCTCTAACATGAAATTTTACTTGCACAAGAATTGTGAAATTTCGTAACAAATTTTAGAGAAATTGAATAATTAAGCAACTTATAATAGGAATAACGAGAACCAAAAACTAACAGTGAGATAATCCTTGGCCGTTTTCACTCCACCATCAATCACACTTAACTCCTGCAAAGGAACAAATCTACCAATTTCACTCATTCAACGAAACAACAGTAATGTGTGGTTAGGATTCAAATGCTGACTTTTTCAAATGTAGAAAGCATATAGAGATGGACAGTGAGGGCGACACAGACTAGGAGACCAAGTGATCTCGACAACGAAGATAACACAATGCGATAGTGATGCTAGTAGACGAAGAGCACATAAACAACACGCGACGGTGACAACGACTTTGCAGGCGACTTCACACGGTGATAGTGACTGTTGGGAAGTGGGAGTGGCAAAGCAATGAAGAACTGTGTTGGAGATGAAAGAACCGTGTTAGGGAAAGGGAATGAACGAAAGAAATGGGAAACATGCTATGCCGGTTACAAGGTCAAAAAGTATAATTTTTCTTTTAAAAATATAATATATATATATATATATATATATATATATATATATATATATATATATATATATATGTATATGTATATGTATATTAAAACAAACTATTTAATGTAATTGATACTCTACACCAAAGTCAATAATTTGTTTCCCTTTTTTTTCCTGTTAATATTATATAAATTACTATATGATGAATGTCGTAAAATGTCCTGCTATAATATTTTAACATACCATAACACCACATTTATCTACTTTTCGTATAACTAAAAAAAATGAATGATCTAGAATGCAGCCCCAAGTCACGCTACCCTAAAAGAAGAACATAAACCCTAACCTTTCCTTTGCATCATTCACCCACAAATCAAGAAAACCTCAATGCATTCATGCTATATTAGATTTCGTATCAATAAAATTCATCAATCACATACTTAACATTCAAACTAAAATTTGATGATATTAAATCACCATTACAATAAAAATTTCTAAAATATAAAACAAATGCATCACATATTTTTTTTATTTTAAAGAATAATTCATTCAAACAAAACTTAAAATCTTCTTTCATAGGAAGAGATTAAACTCGTCAGCTCCCCTTACCTTGAATCCAGCTTCATTCCTAGAGTCTTCCCTTGCACAAGAATGAATCCACCTTTTGCTTCCACCAAAAAGATCTCCTCACCAGCCCTTTAAATTCTCCTTAATCTAGATTTTTAGCACTCTCACAACTCACCCAAGGAGTTGTACTTAGCTCTCTCTATTTTCTTCACTAATTTACCCTTTCCACTATCTTTTCCAATCCTAAAATTATTAAGACCTAAAACGAACTTTTATCATTAATGGTCTTCAATAGCCATTACATGGAAGTTTCTGCTCAATTATTGCACTACATTTGCCTATTGAATAATAAAGCATAAAATAAGATCTATTTCGTGTCAGCCAAAATTCGAACTCCTATCTGCCTAATACTTATAACGTCACAACACATGTTCATATATGCACCCAAAATAAATTAAATAATTAAAACATCACATTAAATGCAAGACTTGAACCCAAGTCCCCTCAAACACACCAAGCATGTCTAACCACTTGAGCTTCCATTACTCATTTTCATAGCTCTTTGCATTAATTACTTTATAGATTCTTTCCCTCACATTTATTAAAAAAATACTTATTTATTTACTTAATTTTTTCTAGGTCTTACAAATATTGTCAGCATAGGAGAAAGAGTTGAGGCTAGGATAAGGAGTGGAAAAATAGGCTTATCTATGATAGCCAATGTAAATGAATTTGGGTCTCAATATGGAAATAAGAAGGAGAGAAGAGCTTACTCTAATACACAATTCCCATGCAATCTCATTGAGGATGGTAATCATAATATGAGTCAAAACCCTAACCAGGTCAGTAACCAGAAGCCTTTCAATTTCACTAAGATTCTTGTATCCTATACTGAGTTGTTACCCTGACTCCTCTAGAAAAATCTAATGGCTATGTGTCCTGTGAAACCTGTACAATGTAACATCCCGTCAGGATATTACTAATTTAAATAGATAAAACTATTAAAAATTATAAAGTTGCTGCATTTATGAATAAACCTCATTTCCCGAAAATGCGGGAAATTTAAATTTTATTAACTTCCAAGAAATAAAGCAAACTTTATAGTTCATAAAACCGAAATAACATAATAAAACCTCTCATAGGAGTTTACAACATAGTCCAACTCAAAATAATATATAAAAAAAATATGTAAACTCCCAAGCATTCCCCATGCTCCGTGACTAAGCCTCACCGGCTCCACCTACATCAACATTCTCTTGTACCCAACTCATTCCAAACCACATTCCATATTATGACATAATAATAGCAAGACCTGTAATTACTAATACTCTTATTCCCCAACTACTTTCACCCATCTCAAATTCATGCTCACGAACCTCCCCATCAATCCTTCCCAAGTCTCGCAACTCCAATCATCTACTCCCAATTAGTCTGAAACTGGACTTAAGCCAGAGCATGTCACTCCAAACATGCAACAGTACCACCAAGCTTACTCTTCTGGTAATTTGCCAGAACCACCATACCAACAACTCCATCCATTCCTCATTCTCGAAAATGTACACTATCCACCCCAATGAATTTCCAATACCCCCATTCAGTTTAAACACACATCCATTAGCCAATTCTTAAAGCCTTTTTACACACCTGTAAGCCCCCAACAACAAACTCCATTTATCTACCCTCAACCACCTTATCACTATTCCATCGAATTCCACTCTTAATCACACTCTAAATCACAACATTTTCACACCAGATCATCTCCTAAGACCCAACCTTTGCTTTCCCTCCGAACAACTCACGCCCAACACACAGGAAAAACCCAAAACGGCTATCGAACCCGCGCCGCCTGGCGGTCACAACCAATCCTGCCAGGCGGTTCATGCAGAAATACCCAGAATAGTCACAACTTTGAGTCGCCTGGCGGTACAGGGATTCACCGCTAGGTGCTGCACCCCGAAAAACAGCAATATATGCATAAATAGATGAGCCGTCTGGTGGCTATATATAGTCCGCCAGGCGGTTTCTGGAAAATTTCCAGAATTCAACAGAATCTCAGAATAAACACAATGCATGCATAATTTAAGTATGATTTTCACACAATTCACACCAAACAACAAATTAATCGTGGTAAACTCCCCTAACCTGGATCCTTTTTAGCTTTAAACCTTGAGAATTGGAAAGTTCTCCTTTGAACACTAGTCCTCCTTGACTCCTCCCTATTCAGCCTCTCAAGTCTCTCCCAAACCTCACTCAGTTCCAGAATTTTCGTGCTCTCTTTGTAGGTACATTTTCCAGCTTGCCAAACCCTTCCCTTTACCTCACTATGACCTTTTAAAGGTGTCCTAAAAACTAGGTGATAATATAAAACGAACCTAGACTTAATTGTGATGTTAATTGCTATTCATGGACCCCTTTATGATCCATTTTCAGCCTCCTCTCCCCCTCTTGGGGGCCATTTCTCTAGGGTTTACATTAACCCTTCACCTTCATGCCAAAACCAAAAATGACACAAAAAAAATGTTGAATTTGAGTTCACCAAGATTTAAACCCCTCACCATGCCTAAGCTAAATCAATACTAAACCACCAAGCCAACTCATATTTCATGAAAACAATCATAACCCAATTATCATATTATTACACAACATAACCATCATATATTAAAAATAATAATGAATAATAACACAAAATGGCATACATAGGACTCGAACTCAAGTCCTCTCACACAAACCAAAGTACTCTCAACCACATGAGTTAGCACTTTGCCACATCACTCCACTCATAATTTAATGTCATAATTAATTCTCCCACTCGCATTTATTAATTAAGTAGTTATTTAATTAATTAAATTTCACGGGTCTTACATACAACCTCCATATCCAAAGAGTTATGATCCAGATGCAAAATGTGGTTACCATGAAGGGGCTATCAGACATTTCACTAAGAGATATCTAGGTCTTAAACATAAGGTGCAATCTTTAGTTAACTCAAGATAGTTGACCTTTGAAGAATAATCATCCAGCATCGAAGAAAATACATGAAGATTAATGATATTGTGCTTTCATTTTTTAGGATGATGAATTATTGTATGGTGATCTTGCTCGATTGTATCATGTTTTTCATCTAAGAATTCCAAGTATTCCAAGTCTCTAATCTTTTACATGAAGCAAGTCTTAAAAGGGTGTTGTGAAAAAAAAAAGAGAAAAATAAATGAGGAAAATAGCTAAATTTTGAGTCTTTTGTTTATTTCAAATTGCCAAATTCATGTTTTTCCCAAAAAAAATAACAAAAGATGAATGAATAGAAGGGAAAGGAATAATAAGGGATGTCACATTTTTTCCGCAGTTGAATGTTTAAATCCAGAATAAATAGCTAACATTTTCTTAAAACCAATGGTGTATGCATTGCTTGATAACCTTTTCCTTCCGCCATTCCTAAAATAAAAAAGGATATGCCTTAATAACACTATCTTAGCCAAAAAATAAGCATGCGTTTTACACTAGGGAAAATCTACTGAGTTTTTCCTGCTTGTGTTGGAAGGTTATCCTTGAATCCATCAAGGTAAATAAAAAAAGATAAAAGAAATAAAATAAAAATAAAAATAAAGAGTCTGCTAAACTGAAAACCCGAAAGGGTGGTTTAGGAAAAAATGGATGAAATAAAGAAAAGTGATTTATGTTGATACCCTTAATTACCCTTAATTTCATTGTAAGATTAATCTTTGTAAAAATAAAGCAGTCAAGATTCAAAATGATGAGTGGCCATTTTTCTCCCCCAATAAAATAAGATATCCATTGTACCCTCTTTGGGCCAAAATCAATGATTTCTTTCAAATTATCCCTACACAAGGGTTAACAGCATGATAAGTTCGCCTCAAGATACAATGATCAAAATGCAAAAAGAAAGATTGAAAAGTGAAAGTGATTCAAAATCAAATGAATAAGAAAAAAATATGAAGTCAAATTGATCAAGGAGGGAAGAAAGATGATAATGATAAAATATCAAAAAAGAGTTATAAAGTTGTGGCAAGGTGAAGGAAAATATACAAAAAGAAAGTAGAAAAATGAAAAAAAGATCAAAGTTTTGAGGATAATCAAGATAACATCATGCTGATAATCCTTGTGTCAAAAATGAAAACCCACAAATATTTTATTTGAGCCTTTATACCTTTTTTTTCTAAACCCTTTTAACCCATGACCACGTCACAAACCTAATAAAGTCCATTTTGATTGAAAAATGACTGTTTTGGTTTTCATAAAGGTTAATTTTGTGATGAGATTACATGGATAACAACATGGTCATTAAAAAAAAAATAAATGAAAAAAAAGAAAATAAAAAAATAAAAAAAAAAAAAATTGAAAAAAAAAAGATGAAGAAGTACAAAGTAGAAAAAAAATGCCTTGAGAGAATGGGAACACCTTTTAAACAACCAAAAGCAAGCAAAAGAAAAACAAGTAACTGGGGAAATCCTTTCTAATCCTTTCTAAATTCATTAAATCTTCTAGACAAAACTCCTATTTTGTTCAAATCCTTCTCCTTTAAAACTAGGCAGTGAGGGCCTCCCAAATGTCTCACTTTAGCCTCTTGAGAAGAGATTGATTGTGAGAAACAACATACTTACATGGTTGTCTCCATTCCCCTAAATTTCCAAATCTATCCTTCATACTTTCCACCCGTTTGTAAAATCAAGCATGTATGCACCATTGTTGTAAAAGAAAAAATCAAGCATATAAACATCATTTTGAACATTAAAATTCAGAATTTGTGGCATCTCTCATTTTCAAAAATCAAATGCTAAAAATGAAAATAGAAAAGAATAAATCCAAAATAAACATTAATTTGATGATTTCAAAGAAAACGAATTGGCTTTGTCAAAGAAGAGGAAAAGGAAAATGGAGGATAAGAAATAACATGCATCATGCATTCATGCTTTCATGCATATCAAGGTTCCTACACCCTGATCTCAACATTGTGTTGTTTTAGAAAAATGAAAAGAAAACAGTAAGCTTTTATCATTATGTCAACAAAATTGTGCTTTGAGCACAAGTCATCACACGTGTCAACATGCATCAACATACTGTAACACCCTAGGCAGATATTACTTGATAATGCAATTAAATATAAATTATGAAATTAAAATAATATATAGAAAGTTCCCAAGCGCAGGAAAAATTTAATACTTATATCACGGAAGTTCAAATGCACTTAATCATCCTTATTACAAATCCATACTAAAGAAAAACATAATAAAGGCTTATTACAAAATGTTTGTAAAGAAAACATATAGTAAATCTCCCATGGTCTGCCCACTCTGTCTCTAAGCATCGACGTTCTCATCTGATTCACATTTGCTCCCGTGTGACAAGTCACACGATCATCGTTAAACACAAACAGAAAGGGTGAGTTGAGAAAGAAAACAAACGTAAATAATAGATAATGAAAATTAAGGCCCACCCAAATTATCTTAGCCAATTCTTATTTCATTGACTCATTTATACTGTTTCACCCCAATCTCATAACCCATATGAAAAGGATCCATACACAACCTTGGTTTTTAGGGATTATCATGCTTCCACGAACCTGCCTGCTTGTGGTCTAACTCTATGGACCTCCCCACTCGTAGTCCAACTCTACGAACCTACCCGCTCGTAGTCCAACATGCGTGACCACTTGCTATGAACCTCCCCACTCATAGCAGCCTCAGGTATGAGCACGGAACATAAGAACATCCTCACTCATATCCCCACACAAGAGTACCACTGATACGGACCTACCCACGTGCATCAATCACACATTTCCAACTCCATTACGAACCTCCCGCTCGTAACTAAATCCAGCATATCCCAGACCAAACCACTAAGTCCATCCATGCAAAACCATCTGCAACGAGCCCCTACCCTTGTACTATCGCTTGGCGCTGGTTAAATATGTTTGTAATTCCTAAATTTAGATGCGAGATTGAAATTTTTTATGTCTGAAACTTTGATACATTATAGTCTCAAACTTTCAAAATGAATGGATATAGTTATTTTAAACCAATGGAATTAAATTTTATTTACGTGTTAAATGGAGTAAATAACTCAAACGTTAACTTAAAACATCGTTTAACATGTTAAAAAGTTACAAATCAATTGGGTTTTGAGGATTACATCTATTCATTTTTTATGTTCGAAGACCAAATTGTATCAAAGTTTGAGATCGAGATTCATTTTAATTTTTCGTCATATGAACATAAGTATTCACATTTTAATTGTATTTAATCCTATATTTTAAAACTAGGAAAAAAAGTAAGTCAATCTCAATGTGAAATTTTGGATTGGTTTGTGTTTCATCTAATAAAGGTAATTTAAATATATCATCTTCTTTCAATTCTCTGATAAACTATTTAAAAATAAAATTATGACATAATTTTTAACTTCAAAATGAATAATATCTTAGATATAATTACCCTAACGACTATCTCATCAAATTTGATGTTAAAACATTAATACGATGAAAATGAAATTCTAATTATAAACACTTTTTTTTCTAAAGGATGAAAAAATATTCTAAAGATGAAATTCATTTTCTTTATAGCTTAATTCAGAACTTATTTATGTACACCTAATAGTCATACTACTTAGAAGTAAAGACTAAAATTAATTTAAATATATGTTCAAACTCTAAGGCTTTGCTAAAATTAAGGAATGAATTTGGGAGAGTAGATTTACGTGCAAAAAAGGAAGTGAATATGAAGTTGTTTGTATTAAGAAAAAAATGGTATGATTTGATTGGATTTGAGATGAAAGATTGTGTATGATGTGATATGTGTGATAAATAAAAAAATATATTTTAATTGATAAAATTAGATGATTACCATTTTATCCTTAAAGATAAATGGAATATTAATTAAAATAAAAATTGTAGAAATTATGCTAAATTAAGATTAAAGTTGGTATTTTAAATTACAAAAAAAAAAAGTTAAAATTCAAAATATTATATTTAATTTAATAGGAATTTGTAGAGAAAAAAAACATTTTATATTACTTATTACAACTATTTTTAACATTATGATTATAACTATTATTACTAAAAACATATTTAACCCTAATAAATAAACAAATCCCTAAACATGGAAGTGATTTTATGTCTTTGGTTCTTCAACACCGCTAACCCATTGCACAAACTCTTGACCAAATATTGATAAACTACACCAACCGAGTTATATTTACCTAAACTATTCAAATCGCCCACAATTTTAAAAAGTACAAGAAATATTAACAAAATGTAAAACCTGCAAAAATCATTAAGACCAACACATTCACACCACTTCAAAAGAAAGTTATATATCACGGTAATAATTACCTTTTTTCACAAAAGTTCTTCTTGCATACACTGTCAATGTCAACCTCCTCCAAATCAATTGTGTCTCCAATAACTCTTTATCTCAACCCAAACATGCATCTAATAAATTAAATGCAACAACTTTAGAGTTAATTAAAAAACCACCTCTACTTTTCACCCATAAATTACATACACTGTCAGCACTCCATAATCTGCCTATAATTTCATCCAATATGAAAGGATAACATATTCAAAAGTCATACATTGAATAATTTGAAGTTATTCCATGACACTAATAAAAATTTGTACTAAGTTGGAAATTGTTCAAAAATTACAATTGAAGAACACACATATTATACCTGAAAAAGGCATTTACTGCATTGAGTGCAGTTTCCAAATTTTGACGTAATTTTGTTAATGATTTGCCATATAATTGTGTTCCAAGAGATAGGTTAACATAATTAGAGGTTGTACATTGAATAATTTGACATTTTTCCATCACACCAATAAATATTTGACTGACATCATAGTTGTCCCAAAAATACACATGAAGAACACGTATATTACGACTTAAAAATGCAGTTACTGGAGATGGAAAAATAAGAAGAATAATACACATATTTTATATTGTCAACTTTTACAAAAAAGGAAGACCCACCGTGAATGAAGAACTTTCACTACTTTCACTAGGTCACCGGTGAAGGAAAACCCACGAATAAAGAGGAATGCAAAACAGTATGCACTTACTTCAAAAAAGCCTCTTCAACTTTTACAACAAAAACAATATTTCACTATGGGTTACCACTACATGAAGACGAAAGAGGGAAAGATGAATGCCAATTCACATTAGAGTTCAAAAAACCAACCTTTCTGCTTTGAAATGTCTTGATAAATTGAAGACGACTACGTTCTACCCAAATGAAGAACTCAAGACCAGTTTCCACCATTTCGGTTTGGGGTTTCGCGATGTTCAACTACAAAAATCAAATTTCTTGACTTCGCTCCAAAGCTTTCTCTCGTTCGTAAGAAGTTTCTTTCTCTCACAGGCGCTCCACCACTCCAACACTCAAACCAAATGAATCATTTCACACGCGCCCTCATGCTTAACTCAACTGCCACATCACAACACTAAAAAATAATTCAAAAACAAAAAAGAAAATGCCAATGTAGGTGACATGTTGGTGGGTTTTAAAAATGTCATATTTGGTGGGTTAAAGTATCATTTTCTTTTTCTTAATGAATTAAACACACTTCAAAGCAAGAGTGTGTTAGATGGAATTAAAAACAATTAAAAATAAACGAGTAATGATTATTTATTACTATTATTAAAGGAATAATTATATTTTGGTCATTTTTTTGACTTACTTTTAATCCACTACTTTAATCATTCTTAGATCATCATATTATATCATTAAAAAAATCAAAAATAAGTAATTAAAGGGTGATTGAAATTGTGAGTTAAAAATTGGTAAAATAAAATAATCAAATATATTATCATAGAGTGCAACAAACTGTTGGATAATAAAAGTAGCTTGTTATTACTATTATCGGTATTGTTTTGGTCAAATAGCTAGTTGGACAAGAAAAATGGCTGTATTAATATTATAATGGGTATTGTTTGGTACAATAAAGTGTTGGGCAAGAAAAACAGCAATATGTATTACTAATTACTATTGGTATTATTTAGGTAAAATAAATTGTTAGACCAGAATAATAGATAGATATATTATTTCTATAATAATTATTATTTGGGTACAATAAATAGTTTGGACCATAAAGAGTAGCTATCACGACCAGGTGCCATTCATAAGGGTGGGTCCACAGCTACCCGTGCCGCATCTACCTGCTCTATATCTAAGGTAATATTTGCTTTTGAATTAAATTTTTTTTATCGCAAAAGAATATTGATTTAATTTCTTTATTTTTATAAATTTCAATTAGATCTTTATTTTAAAAATAATATATTAATCATGTTTTTTCTATTAAATTGGATTTAACGACATTCGAAAACGATGAATAGAAACTAGGGGTGGCAATGCGGGCCGGCCCGCCCCGTTTAGGCCCGCCCGAACAAGGAGAGAATAAGTGCTCGTTGTTGCAGATATTGGTGAAATCCGCGTCGAGAAGATCAGACAAGCAGATGATATCCCCACGTAGAATTCTGTGAGCATGTATTTTTCTTCATCGGAAAATGACAAGAAGCCGTTGTTGTTGGCATGTGATCACTCATAATGGGGGCGTTGCAGATGATATCCCCACGTTAACAACTTTTTATTCTTCCTGGGACTTGTTGGAGCGTTAGCCACTGGCGGATTTTAATGGGGGCAGGGAGGACCCGCCCCCAAAATTTTTATTTTTTTATTATATAATATATATATATATATATATATATATATATATATATATTAAAATTTATTAAATTGTAAGTAGTATATTTTAGAAATTGATAAAAATTAAATTATATTTTTTCATTTATTTTATAAAACACAATATTTAATATTAATAGATAATAAAACATAAAATTAAATATAATAAAAACTAAAAGTATTTAGGCTTAATTTTTTTTTTGTCTTTTTTTTTGTCAAAAATTGATTCTACAATAATGTTAATTACACCAACAAAGTAAATCATCCATAATAAGAGTTTCAATTTTAATAAAAAATTCATTGATTTGTTTTTAAAAATTTAACGAACTTTATCGTAAAAGATCAAATTGTATCAATTTTTCAATAACTGGGACCAAATTGAAACTAAAAAAATTGGAGGACCAATTTAACATTTTTAAACCAAAACGTGAATCAAAAGAGTAAATAAAACAAATAATTTTTAAGATAATTTTTATTTTCTTTCTCATTATCTTTTTAGTTCTTCACAAATTGTAATAATTTCTCACTCTAATATTGTAATCATTTCTTACTCTCATATGTTTTCTTTCTATTCTTGAAGAAAAAAAAGTTAGAACTAAAGTCATTATTTTTGCTCTCATTTCTCATTTATCGCATCACTTTCTTGTCTCTTGTCTCAATAATGAAAACCATTATTTTTTATCTCATGAGCTTTTTTGTATATTCATCTTTTTTTGAATATAGAAGAAAAATAAATAATGTATTATGTATTTTTTCATAACCGATTTTTAATTATGACTTGATTATAATATATTTTTATTTTAATAATTATGTGTCTCAATTATAGAAAAAATACTATGATAAATTATTTTTTAATGTTATTTACAAAAGAAAAGTATATTGATAAAGAATAAAAGAATAAATTCAGTTTTTAAAAGTAATAAAAAAGAAACTATTGATGAAAAGAAGATAAACTCTATTTCTTCACATATTTTAAAGCATTAGACTAATTATCAATTCAGTTAGAGAATTCATTTCTTAAAGCATTATACTAATGATCGAATCTAATAATCTCAAAATTATATTACTTTGGCCCCTCCAACATTTTTTGTCAAGATCCGTCACTGGTTGCAGCACTAATGGATGAGGGAAAAATACCTTAGGCTATGTTCGCTTGAGAAAATGGATTTAGGGGAAAGTGTGAAGATGAATTTGTGTGAAAATTTGTGTAAATAAATATGTGTGTTTTTTTTAGTGGATTTAGAAGGTAAAGTAAGTGGATTTGAAGATTAATTTTATGAAAGTTAGTGAGTGATTCTAGTGATGTGATAGATTAAAAAAAGTTATAATAAATAAAATTTTAAAATTACCAAACTACCCTTTTAATAAAATAAAATTAAATAATTTTTAAATAAATAAAAAATATTAAATTTTAATAATATTTTAATTTTAATTATTAATTATTATATACATATATTATTAATAATAATTATATATTATTAATTATTATGTTATATATATTTTTATAATTATTAATTATTATATACATATATTATTAGTAATAACTATTATTATTATATATATAAATTGTTCCTGCAGAGAACAAAAAAGATCCGTTAGGCATAAGTATCACCTTACCCATATTCGCCATCTCCTCGGTTGGCTTCTTCCCCTTTGGCATATATCGGCTTCGACCCGGGAGGGTTACCTACAGAAGGGACTCCGAAGCTTAAGTCAACCAAACCTCTCAAAAAGTCAAATCAGGTGATTAATGAAGTAATGAATGCGTACCTTTAATTCGTAGGTAAGAGATTGACCTAATGTTATTACTATAAGAGGGAAGAACCATGCTTACTAATTTTTTAAGGACGTTTAACCCAATTTAATAAAAAAGTGATATTTTTTTTTTTAAAATAGGAACTTAATTGAGATTTATAAAAATAAAGGACTAAATCGATATTTTTTTACAAAAATTGAGACCAAAGACATAATTTAACATTGTTTTTTTAATATTATTAGGTAAAAAAATTATTGTTAATTAACATGACATAGGATGTCAACGGGATAGGTAGGATATGGATAGTAGCTTCTTTGTACCCTACCTGCGAGATAAATATCTATCTCGTTCTCGTCCTCGTATTCGTTTGAGTATCCGCTATGTGAGTACTCGCATAATTTTTTAATATCCACTGATATCCGCGAGTATTTAAAAAAAAAATATTTAACAATATATTTTAACATAATAAAATACAAATATATAACATTCATAAATTTCAAACAAAATTCAAATAACTCATTTAAATAGTGTAAAATGACAATTTACAAAAAAAGGAAGATTGTATTTTAAAATCAACAGATCAAAATGACCTATTCAAATCAATGTGTTAACATTTTAATCATTCCTTTACTTTTTTAATTTATATTAGAGTATAATGTGTACGCGTACGAATACTATGATACTCGTGCTCACCTCGTTAACAAAAGGGTGTAAAAATTATTCGTACCCATTATCCGCAGATATCTATTTACAATATTTATTTCCTACCTGTTGCGAATTTTATCGTGTGTAACCACAAACACGAATTTTGTTGATATCTCTAGTGACATAGATTATGGGATTTAATTTTAGTACGAATTTATATTTTTTTATATTTTTATTTTAATAAAATTTTCATATAATGAAAAATGTCTAACATAAATTTAGAATGTGAACGATAGAAGAGATTTTATTAATTTTAATTTTAATTTTTTTTTTCAAAAGATATAAAAATAATAGAATAAATTAAAATTATTTTATATACCGCAGATATATTTTATAAAGAATTAAATGTTTTGAAACAACGCCACATATATGTATTATATTTCTCAAAAGTTTCTTTTAAGAGAACCAATTGTTTTATTTATATTACATAAAATACTTAAATATTAATTTGGTTTTTATTTTCTTTAAAATTTTCCAATTGAGTGTTAATATTTTGTTTTGGTTTCAATTTGGTAAATTTTTTCAATTTAATCATTTTTGCTAACATCATTTAAATAATTAATAGAGAGTGAACAATGTATATCACATATCAATTCGTGGTTCTTTTTATTTTTTAAATCTTTTTTAATTTTTTAATTTAAAAAATTGTTCATATGTCAAAATAGTATCATGTGACAAGACAACAACAGTGTCACATATTAGTATAGTATCACGTGTTAATATAGTGTCACGTGTCTGTGTCTCATATTCAATTTAGTCTTTATTTTAAGATACACTATGTGTATGTGATGAATTTTGTATAAATATGAATTTTGGGCTCATCACTTCTTAAAAAAATTTTGTTTTAGAAAATAATATATAAAATTTTAATGTTACAAGCTATTTAAAGTTTACATTTTTCTATGATAAGCCTTTTTTAGTTGAATATAATTTTTATTTTTAAATTATTTTAAAATTAAAGTTTTTAAACTATATAAATATTTATTGTCTTTATGCATATTAAAAGTAAATTATATGTGAAGTTTATATTATAATTTTGAAACTTTATTGTCTTTCCTTTTTGGTTGAGATTTGTTCGTTTGTACCTTGTCAAGGATTAGTTTTTTCCTTATTTAATGAAATTACGCGTTGCTCCTCTACACCTCTATAAAACGGTCCCATTTTCAATTGATCACATCAATGGGCCGGGATATAGATGGCCAAATGGGTCGATATATACCCGGCCTTCTTGCCCTGCCCATGCCCCTTTTGCGCTTTGTGTTTTGTTGGACCTGAAAGCGGGCACCAAGTGGATTGGGCCGAGATGTGACCAGACCCTGCTTGGGACGGGATGATCCCGACCATCTGTGCTTTGTGGTTGGACCGAGATGGCACCAGACTACAGCTACAACAACCCCCCTAGGCTCGTAGTGAATGAAGTTTCACAAGAGGCTATGCTACATCATCTTGGGAAATTGGGCCAAGGTATTGTCTTAATGGTTGTGTGTGGGAAAGGCAAAAGCATTGTCTCGACTCGTCGTTCGAGGCTGATTGTCATAATGATGGGATGTAGTAGGTGGGGGATTTAAAGGAAGTGTACCAAAAACCGTTAGATGGAGTTGGATCCTATGGTTCGTCACTATGTAGGTGGTCCAAGATAAATAGGGGTGGGGTCTTGGTGTTGGAGCAAAGGATCCACCTAAGAAGTGAGCCAACCTTCAGTCGAGTGTATCCCGTCTGCACTACTCCAAGTATGTCATCCTCCTCTGCTTATTATCTTTCCAGTAGGCATAATGATTCAGATGAAGAGTGGATTGTGTCCAACTCGCATTGTAGTGATAGTTCTCAAAGGGATGGTGACGACTCTATAGTTGTTTAGGAGTTTCCGACCTTGTGCCATCTGAGGTACGAATGGGTAGATCCCCAAGTGAAACTTCCTTTGTCTAGGTTCGGCAAGTTTGCTGACATAGCTGCCTTCCGTAAGAAATATGATATATTAGCTGACACAGTAAATGACGCATTGTGAGTATAAAACGAGCCAAGAGTGGGGACAATGTTTGTCAAGGCCAGGAGGGGCATCCCAATAGTTGGGCGTCCCTTCAGGCGTTCTGACTATTTGCAGATACCATGGCTGCCATTGGCCCCTCTATCAAGGAAGTGTTCCTTGAGCTTAGGAGGAAGAAATTGGAGGAAGAGAAAAGGAAAACGGGTAAAAGTTCTCGGCGTCCTTCCATAGAGGTGCCTGCTGAGAGGAGCGACCTAATGCCTCCTATTGTCGAGAAGAAGAAAAGCAAGCATAAGGACTATATTGCAAGGCGGAGTACTCCCCTGCCATCTTCGCCAAAGAAATCTTGAGACACTTCGTCTGTTGATGATCTGGCGGACTCTTTGGCGACACTATTTGATACTTAACTTAAAATTAACCAAAGCATAGAGGTTTCCCTATCGTCAAAGGAGAGTGAGATTGTCTTAGCCATGCGCCTTGAGACCGTGTTGTACACGCTAAATGAATTTCAGGCTAGAGTTATGGTGATGGGTCATCATTTGGAGACAATGTTGAGTCAACTGCCAGACACAGACAAGTTAACTACTGAGATAGAGAACTTACAAAAGAAGTTAGTTGAGGCCAACAATAGGAGGCAAGAGGTTTCCCTTCAATTGGGAAATGTGAAAAATGAAAGGTCACAACTATTGGTGGAACGTAACGCATTGAAAGCGCGTTGTAGGGAATTAGAGAAAAAAGATGAGGAGTCCCATGTGGCCTTGGAACTACTAGAGAAAGAGTTGGCAACGTCAAAGAAGGAGAATGTTGTGGCAGTCGGCCGAATCTACCAATTGGAAGGATATGTGATGTCTCAGCACGAGGAGGGTTTCTACAAGGCCCTGCGTTAGACTTCACACCTTTTTAATATCAACGCAGAGGATGAGCGATTTGATAATGACAAAGAGTGCATAAGGGGACCTTCAAGGCTATTGAGGACATCCCTACTACCTCTACTCCAAATGGGCAATTGAAGCCTGCTACTCCACCAAAAATTTGATTTGGGATTTGTACTTTGTTTATGTTATGAATTTTAGTTTGAGTTGATAGTCATCCTTTGGATATGTATTGACGCACATTTGATTATGTATGCTTTAACTTCATGCTTTGAACTTGCTTTCTTATTTGGACTGTATCATTATATTGCAACTATTGCCTTTGATTTTCTATACAATGATGTGGCTAGGTAGATTTGCTTTGTAGGTGAATAGCAGTTCGAGATATACTCGGCCACATTGGCCGAAATGTACTCGGCCAATCTTGATGGGGATGTACTCGGCCACTCTTGGCCGAGATGGTGTCGGCAGCCTTTTCCCTCCTGGTTTTTGAATTTGCCCTTGTGTATTGTTGTGCGTTATTTTATTTTTTGTTGGTGTGGAGGGATCGTCTAGGGCGATGAAGCTTCCTTTCCCATAGAAGAATGCAAAATACTAGCTGATTGTTGCGCTTGATTTAAACGTGTGTGCGCTTTGGCGATAGACAATGTAATCATAGAATAATAATAATGATGAAAAAATTATGTTTTATTTATTGCTATGATGCCTCATTAAAACTTTCTTGACCAAAAATCCTCCTTAGGGAAAAAAGATCAAGGTAGGAAAGAGTACATCATTTATTACGCAATTGATTCATAAATTGTTCAAAAAGTCTGAAATTTAAAAAAAAAAGTGCTTGACAAACTAACTATAATAAAACTTGAGATGTGAGGTATTCCAGCTAGCCAAGACTACGGCACCTGATAGGTGCTCCAATATGTAACGTCCTAGCCGGAAATTACTTATTTAAAAATAAAATAAACTAAATATAATAAAAACAACCTCATTTATTAATTACTCCTTTCCTAGAACGCTGGAAAATTTTGAAATATTTATTACAGCGCAATAAACCAAGTAAAACCATAATGTTCGAGTATTACAACCGTAAAATATTTATGAAGTCAATACAATGATCCATAAGCTTTTCAAATAAAATAAAATCTAGTGAAATGCCCTTAGCGATTTTTTCCCACTCTGTCTCTAACCATCCACAAGCTCACCTGCATCAACATCTGCTCCCATGTAACGAGTTACATGATCATCGCCAATCACACACAGATAGGGTGAGCTCATTTAAATAAACCAAACAAATATCACAATAAATACAACATCTCACGATTATAACCCGTGTTAGTATTTTTCCCTTTTTCCTTAGTTCCTCAACTTTCAACCCTTAATTTAGACGTCTATTACTTCTACCCTCTTTGATGACTTCATTGATCAATCTTTGCTGCACGAGTGTCAACTCGCCCCTCCGACCACATGCCATCACTTGATAGTCCACACGTGGGAATAAATTTGTTACAACCTCTCACCGCGACACCAAGTGGAGTTCCCCAAAACGAACAGAAGTCCGTAGTTGTTCCTAGACTACCAAAACTCTATCAGATGCACTGAAGAGAGAAATCATCTGAAACCTCGTCGTACGAGCCACGATCTCGCACACTCCACTAGACTTCCTAAACCACCCGGCTACAACCTAGAGTTGCCACATGTTACCCCAATACAAGATACACTCGTATTTGGGCCCCCAATTAAAGCATTGCATCATGAACGTCATCTAAAGCTGTGTAGAAATCCTACCTCGTGCACCAACTCTGCACCAAAACTGCCTGACGCGCATCTCACGCCACTAGGTGGAATCTAGTTCCAGAATGCCTAGCGGGCATCTCACACCGCCAAGCTCCAAGTGCCATACAATAGACTCGTTGCTCCATCATCGCCTGGCGGAACCCACCCTGTCGCCAGGTGCCATTCACGACCAGTGGCCACTGTCACTCTGTTAGGTGTCTATCGCCTGACGGCTTGCCCCGTGCCGCCAGGCGCCATACCAGTAGCGCAATGCTATTGATTTTTGGCAAATCAAACGAGTCCTAATGGACCCCAACCAATTCATACACATATTATAGCACTAGTGTAGTATTCTAGTCATAGTTCTATAGTTAGTTCACTATGCACATATATAATCATGCCCATGAATCAATCTTTCTTATTATACATAGCATGTTTTCTTTCATGTACTTAATTGAAACCTGTCTTATTCCACTCACTATAATCCAACTCATATTCGTACAAATCAGTAATTAGATATCTCATGCCACCAAGATTGTCAATATTGTACACCAATTAAAATAACAAGACTGCTACCACCACAACCAATGCATAATGAGACACACACCTATTCAATTCACACAGGTTAACCTCACAATTACAACCAAATAGCATACCTTCGAAAATTACAGTTGACTACATCCCATAAACATTTAGTAACAGTTCCTACACTATATTCCACTTAACTATTTCACTTCTTTCAACCTTCTTTATTTTCTATGTAATCACATTCATCCCCATTCTTAATTACAGTTATCTACATATCAGTTTACCCAATTACACATCCCCATGGCATGAACATAACCACATCAAACTACCAGTTGTACTAAGGTGTCGCCTGGCAACAGTCGTGAGTTCAAACTCTCCAATTATATTATCAACATTGGTATTGCCATGGTTTCACACGCACACATCACGCACGGTCCCTAATTTCTCCATTTTATCATCCTTTCAGCAAAACAGCAAGCTCATCACAAATATAGATCGCGCTTATTCATTTTCAACTCATATATGAACCCTAAAGTACCCATTTACTAATTCCATTACGCGTTTTTAATCCAGTTTATGAATGGTTATGTTCCTGCAGAGAACAAACAAGAGGTTAGACACAAGCGTCACCTTACCATGTAGTCCGCTATCTCTTCAGTTGGCCTCTTCCCAGTCGATACATGTCAGCTTGGACCCAAGAGGGGTTACCTGCAGAAGAATCTCCGAAGCTCAAGTAAGTCAAAGCTCTCAGAGAGTCAAATCAATGATTAATGAATGCGTACCTTTAAATGATGGGGTCCACGTGTATTTATAGGACATTAATGACGTTTGACCATTTCCTGGGCTGGGTCTTGACTTGGGCTTTAGTTTGGGCCACGAATGGGTCTGGGCCCAACCCAGGCCCTTAAGACCTATTGAATGCGGGGACAACGATGTTGGCTTAAGTCCATCTAGGCAAGTAGTCGGTCTCTACCGGCTACTTACTTATATGGCTAATGTTGGTGATGTCCGGGTACTAGGTGGTTTCGATATGCACACTGTTTACTTGGTTGAGTTTAGCTAGGTACGGTACACCAGTCCCCCAGCCTTGTCCGATATGGGTTGTCGGTCAAGGATGATATGTGTTGGTAAGCTAGCAGAACCGGCTAGGTGTGATACACCAGTCCCCCAGCCTTTAAGTGTGGTGAACAGTGTTAAGGCTTAGAATTTGCAACTGTCAGAAGGTAGGTGAAAGGGCGTCAGTTGGTCACATCGAAAAAGTTTTGGCGCCGTCATTTTGGAGTGGGTTTTTCGTAATGATGGTGTCAATTGGTCTGTGATATGGTTTTGGCGGGAAGAGGTTCGTCGTATAGGATCGCAGGCTATAAATGTGTGTTTGCAAATAGATAAGAGGTTACCTGTTTCATTTGTGATTTCTGAATTTAAAGACCTTGTGCGCGTAAAAGTGTCCGACTAGTCCTCTATTTCGACCGACATCTTCCCGTAAAAAACGAAATCAGGTATGTCCAGTAGTAGTAGCGTGTCTACGTCTAGTAGTAGTGAAAGTACTGAGTCAGATAGGAGTAAGGATGGACGACTTGGCGGAGAGGGTACAAGTTCTGGAGTTGTTACAAGCGGGATGCCGATGGAGGTGGTGAGGGAAGTTCGAGAGGATCCTCCTGAGGAGTTGGAGGAGAGTAACTGGCCGGCCAAAGGCGGCTATGGATGGGTTGCTGCTGATGTTCGTGACCAATCATCACTATTTAGGTGGTCTCGTCTGTTAAACTCTTGGCTAAACTGTACACCCGTTATGTCTAGGGGTGTCAGCGGAGAAATTGTTTCGCTGGAGAGGGTGAGTGCCATCGACCGGGTATGCCACGGGCAGGAGGGGGCTACGGAGAAATTCTTTTACATGTACATGTGCCATTTTTCTCAGCTTCATGTACGACTACCTTTTGACGACTTCACTATGGGTGTGCTGCAGGCGTTGAATGTGGCGCCTACCCAGCTACATCCTAATAGCTGGGCCTACTTGCAGGCCTTCCGCATTCTGTGCGAGTCTTTGTACTTGGAGCCTACTCCCTATGCATTCTTGTATTTTTATGATACCAAACCCCGAAGGCCGGCTACTTGGCTCTCTTTAATCAGTCGTCCCAGCATCAGCAGGTTGGATGCTTTCTCCCAGTCTTTCAAGCACTTCAAAGATGGGTACTTCAAGGTCGTTGTGAAGGAGGGGGGTGAACCGCATTTTTTGAATGCGGATGGGAGTACTAAGTTTCCCTTTAGCTGGACCAACAATCCTTCTCGTTACAAAGACATGGGAGTGGAGGAGTTGTCGGCTGGTGACAAGGAGGTGGTGGGGATGTTGTTGAGATTTGTGGATAAGTTGCCCACTAAGGGCCTAGTTAGGGTTTAT
>Ga0214542_1005650_pt1 | contig 23566 bp, 13 predicted proteins | sample CNSS1metaG_FD_160096 | JGI IMG/M metagenome (GOLD analysis project Ga0214542, IMG submission 160096) | Root nodule microbial communities from cowpea collected in UCLA plant growth center, Los Angeles, California, USA - CNSS1 | ecosystem: Host-associated > Plants > Roots > Nodule | place: USA...
CGTTATTTAACGTCTGACGGGCTCTGACAGACGTTAAACTGCTCAGGTTTTTCCCTCATTTTAGCGCGAAAATTGACGTCTGTGTTACTAGCCCCGACGTTGGATAACGTCGGACTCCTAAAAGACCGACGTCAAGTGACGTCTGCTATTTTTCCGACGTTATTTTGACGTCACCCGATACGACGTCGGTGTTTGGGCAGACGTCAAAGGTCGAAAATGTCGGACGTTAAAAGGCTTTTTTGTGTTAGTGTTTAATCGGATGTCATATCTGTATTTGATATAATACAAATGAGAAAAAACTTGAAGATAAATATTTTATTAAAAGCGAAGTGATTTATTTTATAGAAATGAAATATACTTGAATATAAAATAAAATTAAAAATAAAAGCAACAAAAAATCATAAGAGAAAATAACAAAATTAAAAGAGGAAACCTAACTGAATATCATAATAGGAAATTGGAAAAAAATACTAAAGATATCCCTCCCATGTTCTGAAATTACAAACGGGAGTTTGCACTTCTGAAAGCAGCATAGCAGGAAAGTGAGAAGTGAAAATTTATGTCTTTCACTATAGCAGGCATTTAGATGAATTTAATCGATTTTAATTACCAAACATGCACGTTCTCAGTTTCATTGTGGGCGTTACCCTTAGAATATTGTATAACCTGTTGGACCGATTCATGGGCCGAAGAGAACTTCCTTCAATTCATAAGCCCAAAATGTTTTCTTCCCGTAACTACTTTGGACCAAATTAAAAAAAAAAACATGTCATAAATTGATTAGGGTTGGCAAAAATATCTACAAGGATATCAAGAATAAGATTCATTACTCATAATTAGTATTCGTGAGTAGTAGATAATAGAAACTTTAATATTCATTTATAAACATGTCGGTATTATATTATTCATAAGTATCCTTTAATCATAAAATTTAAAATTAAAATTTAATTTATATTTTATTAAGTTATATTTAATTAAAATTAAAATTTAATTTATATTTTATTAGGTTAAATTTAATTAAAATTAAAATATAATTTATATTTAATTTTATATTTTTTAATTGTTTTATATTTTATTTTTAAAATGTATACTTTCTTTTAAATATTATAGTATTCATGGATAACCGCGGATTTTAACCTACAGGTGAATTTTTTTTATTGCAATTTGAGTAGCGAATTGGCATTATCTGTGCCCGACACAATTCATTGTCATCCCTAACAACAGAACGGTGCAAAATGCAAATGAGTTTCGTTATCCCATTCACATTTCCAAATAAAAATAAAATCATTCTCATTTCCATTCACAAACTCATCGAATAGAGTTTTTCAAAAAGTATTTGTTGAAATTATTTTGATAAATATGATTTTTTCTATTCATAATAGAAAGAAAGCAGGTTTAGTGGTGTGATTGGCATTAACTCTGATGTTAATAAAGTTAAAAATCTTTGTATTTTCATCATTGGTGAAGAGAAATCAGGGAAGAGGAGGGCGATGAGTAACCGAGAGTGGTGGAAAGTAGAAAAAGTGGGTGTGAACAAAACTATTTGAAAAAAAAAATAGAAATTAAGGTTCAAAAAGTAATATTACTTGAGTGTAAACAAAAAAGAATAAAGTTCACTTAGTAGAATCATCAGTGAGAAATTGGGCCTAGCCCAGCTACTCAACTAATAAGCTTACAATCGCCACATTCCTCTTGCGCATCCATAATTTTCTTTTTTCATCTTTATAATTTATTTTCCATCATTATTTTTCGGATGGTATAATTGAAAAATAAAAAAAATATACTTCTTAACTGTAAACTTTGAAAGTTATTTTTTTCTAAAAACAATATTTTTGGGTACAATCCATAAATCACTTTTAACTTTCGAACGGTGCAATCTGAAAAAAAGCTAAGAAAGAAAAATTAAATTACATAATTTATAAATTAATTTTGGCTTTTAAATATATAATTTAGAAATAAAAAGGAAATTTCAGACAGAACAATCTAAAATGAAAAAAAATGAAAAAAAATATAATGAAGGATTCAAGAAAAAAAATATGAAGGTGCTGGAAGAAATTGCCGTGTTGCAACGTTAGTCTCTCAGGACAATTTCAGACTGCTCAGGTTAAAATAAAATTTGAATTGATTAATATTTAATTAAGTTTTGAATTTTTGTAAGTAACTTAAATATCAAACTAATCTAATTGATATTGAGTTAATTTAATCAAATTAAAGTAATCTAGTTTCTTGGGACCACCAACAGAAGCTTTATTAGTCCACACAATTTAGAAACGTGGGTAGTCTATGACTTCAATAGAGAAATTGATGCGATAATTAATGGAACAGAAAATTGAATCCAAATGCTGATACATGTATAGGTGATTAGGTGTCTGATATATATTAATTATTGGATTAAATGTTTACCTTTTAAATTACAAGAGTCAAAGTTGACAAGGTAGGGCAACTTTTTTTACCCTAAGAACGTTTAATTGTGACGTGAGTCCCTTAATTATATGTCTTTTTAACATCAACCAATGCTCTTATAAAATATTTAAAAAAAAATCATAACTAAAATTATTTACCACAGACTAAAATTAAAAATCTAGAAAAATAATATAAGAGAACTTAACTTATGTAAAAACTAAGTATTTTTTTTAAGAGTAAAAATAGATCATGTTTAGATTTTTTATTATTTATTAAAATCTTGTAAATAAAAAAATTACCTATTTAAACTTATTTTAAATAAGTTATCATCTTTCTAAAATGATTGTCTTTTAACTCGCTTTTTCTAATTTTTGAGTTAACTCCTTATAAATAACTCACTTTTTTGTTTTCAACACCTATAAATATGTTATTTTAGTTTAGTCTCTATAGATATTTTATTCTTAGTTTTAGTCTCTAAAAATATGTTTTTTTATTTTTAACTCAAACAAATAAAAATATATTTGACTAAAATTCTTCTAAATATAGTATCTTTTTATTTTAGTTCTTGAGAGATCATATGGTAGGTAGTGTAATTTATTTTATTTTTAATTCATTGAGCTCACAATTTTACTAAACCTAAATGATGACGTCATAAAAATTCACCATAACGTAATCATGAATCATTTAATAAAGAAAATTATTTGCAGATATTAAAATAAATTGAAATAAAAAAATATTTTAAAAATATTCAAACAATTTTTAAATCTTATTTAGAACTGACAATGTTAAATTTATAATTTTCTGATACTAAACCAAGCTTATGCGTTTGCTTAACGTCACAATGGTTATGGTAAGTTACCTCGTCATCAACGCCCCTAATCTTGCAGTTGCTGATGCGCAAAAATATTGGATATCCGAAGATAATGCCGAAAAGCATTTTCTTTCACAAGTTTTTATGTAGACATATTTTAATATTTGACCCATCTTAATTGTAATAAATATTTGAAAGGTAAAATATTAAATAAAAAGTTATTGCGAAATTGTATATTTTAGGAATAAAATATTTCTTATGATTTTTAGCTTTTGTAACCGGATTTTTGGGATTAATCAATCATTTTCATATCATATATAGTAAAATAAAATAAAATAAAAAGTTAGGTAAATGCAGGAAGCTGCAAAGTTTATGATTTCCACTGGAAATAAATTGAACAAGAGAAATAGTTATGAAAGTCAAAGGAATAAATTAAGAAATTAATTAAAAAAATGGTGTGAGAGAGAGAAGTTGCCCTTTGGTTCGCCCTTGGAGGCTTTGACCAGAGGTGGCGTCCTGGTTTTGGTGTCTTCTTTCATTTTTCAATTTTCATTTAATCATTCATTCGTTCTCTAATCATTGGCTTGCCGTTTTAATTGCGATCTTCACTCTCACAATGTCGTTGCCGCCGCCGCCGGCAAATTCAGATTCCGCTGATACCTCCGCTCCGTCGCTGGTCAGAACTTATCGCGTCTGGCAAGGAAGTAACGTAAGTAACACGCAACTTATCCGATCACTTATATGATTCATTTTTAGGTCATCTTTCACCTCTCCGAGTTCGATTCCGAGTTCTCTGTGTCAATCAACACCGAGTTGATTCGGGAGCATGCGGATACGAAAAAGAGTCTACTGAAATATTTTCAACTCTGTGCTGTTTCTGCATAATTGAAGTTTTCTGTTTTGTAAAATAGTACTTGTATTGCTTTTGTTATTTGTGATGATTTTTTGCTTTCTGAAATCGTGGTTTCAATTTTCTCAGGTTTTTCTTTTCGGAGGGAGACTCATATTTGGGCCTGATGTGAAATCTATATTTATATCGATTTTTCTTGTTATTGTGCCCATCGCGGTGTTCTGTGCTTTGGTAGCGAGGAAATTGTTGGATGATTTTCCTCATCACTCTGGATGGTCAATAATGGGTGTGGTTATTGCTCTCACACTGTTTGTAAGTTATTTTTTGTTCAGAATATCATATATTACTCCATTGATAGATGAAGCAATCGTCTATTAATACGCCCGATGATTCCTGTGACACCTGTTTCATTGCTTATTTTTTTTCTCAAGTTTAATTTCTATGCATCCGAAGTGTAGAGAATATTTAGATGGTGAACCAATAAAAAGTTATGGTACAGTGACTTTTAAGTAATTTTTTATACATGACGATTTAGGGTTAAAGTACAGTATATACTCTTTATAATGAGACTGTGCTTTCTTTTGTTAGTTATATTATTCGCACTATAATTTTTATGATATTTTTTTTTTTTATATTTATCTGTACATTATCTTTTAAGGAAACATGTCTAGAAAATCCTGTTATACAAATGATAATGACTGGAGCCGAAAGACATATTTTTCCATTTCCCTTCATTGATACTCTGTCTGTAGTTATCACACAGCACTGAAGTTCTATATTTGCTCTGTTTTACTTGTAAGTGTATGCAACTCTGCATTTAGTAATTCATATTCAAAGCATTAAGATTTTTTCCTATAACCCCTTAACAATAAATACCTTCTTAGTTGCATATCATTTTCATTTTTCTTAATCTAATAATTTTAATAAAATTATATAAGTAAATGGCTGAAATATTACTATCCTCGAAAGTTTTACTTCATACAGCTTGTATAGTTGTCCCCTGTTACTATTTATAGAGATAATATCTGGATTCGGCTAAGATTTCAACGTGTTTCCTTATAAACTTAAAAAATAATTCATTTTAAGAAATTGCTATAGTAAACAGAGTTTTGAGATCAAATAGGAATGACAGGAGGGAGTGTCATTTCAAAGTGAAGCAAAATATCATTGGTTCCGATACATATTAATCAGGCATAAGGATCATGCCTACTGCTTTCGTAACCTCTCACTTAATACGATATAAACTTTATTTATATTAGTTTTGTATTAAGACTTTTCATAATTAAACATAGCCTTCATAATTTATTTGAGCAACTGTGAACATACATGGATAAGACAATTCTGATTTGCACGATTCTCTAGCATTTTTTTTTTTGGTCTATTTAAATGAGTGAAAAATAATGCGGATATCAAGATCTCTTAAAGCAAAGACTTTCTCATTCACTACTGCACTCCTAACTTTTCTAGCGTACTCCCTGCAGGTTCTAATCACCCTTATAGTAACCTCAGGAAGAGATCCTGGCATAGTACCTCGTAATTCTCATCCTCCGGAGCCAGATGACTATAATTGGACTGAGAATAGCAACAACGGGCAAATTTCAACGTCACGATTTCCACGGACAAGGGATGTAATTGTCAATGGTATAACAGTGAAAGTCAAATATTGTGATACTTGCATGCTCTACAGACCCCTCCGTGCTTCTCATTGTTCAGTCTGTGATAACTGCGTAGAGCGATTTGATCATCACTGCCCATGGGTGGGTCAGTGTATTGGACTGGTAATCGTCATCCTTCCATAACTTCACATTTATTCTATTCAAGGAACACTATCACAGTCATTAGAATTTTGCACTTTCCTTCTCATTTGTTACCTGCTGCAATCTTTATCTCACGAGTTTACTATTTCATGAAATCTTATTGGCCTTGTGAAGTACCCTCCCCAGAGAAAAAAATCAATTTTACTGGGATATTCGTACTATTAGTTTACTCTGTTCAAATGCTTTGTCAGCGACAAATAAAAAGAAGATATGGGTATATTCATTTAGAGAGGGCAGGCAGGCTTCTAAATCATGAAACTCTGTTGATGGAAAGCTTTAGATAGTACATAAAATTAAATTGAATGTGTAATGAACAAAAATATTATGCGAGGAGAAATAGTCATGGCCCTTGGAATTACAGATAATAGCATTGGCTTCCTATATGCACATTTGACAAACTCCTTGTCTGTTGACGTTCATAGCATTTGTTATTTTGTTGATCGTATTCTAAGAAGGGAATGTTTTTTTCCTCTGCTCTCACAAAATAAAATTTTGAAGAATAGTACAAAATGGTGATTATTTTGCATGGGTGTTGGTATTTTTCTGCTTTCATGTTCAATATCGTATAATATGACATGCATATGGACAAACAATAATTAAAAAACAATCACGTTTGTATCAGATATTGGATTCGAGAAGTTGCTGAATAACATTTTCTATTACTCCTTGCTTGTATGTACATTGCCGCAGCGAAATTACCGGTTCTACTACATGTTTGTTTTCTCAGCCACTCTGCTTTGCTTGTATGTACATGCCTTTTGCTGGGTTTACATTGTAAGGATCAAGGACTTTGAGAAAGTATCAATTTGGAGAGCAATGTCCAAAACTATAGCATCCACTGCACTAATAATCTACACCTTTGTTTGTGTCTGGTTTGTTGGCGGCCTCGCTGTTTTCCACACGTACCTCATCAGCACAAACCAGGTTTGAATGCCATTCAGCTCATAGTTCTTTGAAACGTTAACTTTGACTTTCACTATTCCTATGCACATCCAATCATCGTTTGTTGCATTCTACATTCGAACTATGAGGTAGTCTGCTATGTCGATGACATGGGTAAAACAATGAAGCACTATGGTGCATTTCTAGTTTGGTTTTCCTACGTATGTTGATGAAAATTCTTATTGTCTAATGTGCAGTCTACTTACGAAAATTTTAAATACCGGTATGACCCTCAAACCAACCCATACAACAGAGGGATATTTAACAACTTCAGAGAAGTATTCTGCTCTAGAATTCCTCCGTCCAAGAACAAATTCAGGTCTAAGATTCCAAGGGAGCCATTAGATTCATATCGAAGAACGGACATTAGGCCCTTAAGCCCATTGATGAAAAGAACGACCAGGCATATGGAATTATTAGTTGGGAATTCAGTTTATAATGAGCATGAAGAGGAGGAAAGTCATCATAGAGATGGGTCTGAGAATGAAACACGTAGCAAGGATAGTGAAAGCAAAGATAGTGGATTGACCGATAAGTCCCTGGATTTAAGCAAGATCCTTCACGCTGAAAGAGTAGATGGCCAAGAAAGTTCAGTTGGTAGATACCCTCCATGGGAAACAACTCCACAAGTTCCTGATAGCATAATTGAAGTTGGGGAATCAAATTGGAATACTGGGCCCAGATACTCCACTCAAGAGACTGTATAGTGCACAATTGAGGCTGTCAGAAACATCTTTGGATGTTAATTTAAAGTTCAAACAAGTAATGATACAATTTTATAGATGTAAATTAAAAGTTCAAATGATTAATGAGCAAAAGAAGAGTGTTGTTAAAGTTGGCCTTGACTGGAAAGAGAACCAATTAGGATATTGTTTATGAATTGTTTGGTAACGTATTTAAATTTAATTAAGTTGATTTTAATTTTGATCTTTTTGAACCAATTCAAATCCAACCAATTATGGTTTAAATCTAATTATAGAGTTATGGTAAAATAATTACTGTTATTATTTTGTAAAGTTTTTTTATAGTGCAATTGGTTTTAAAATGGGTACCCTAATGATTTCTAATCCAAATATGATATTAAAAAATAGATGATAAGTATGCTAAAACTATGAGACTTGCTGAAGTTCAAAATGATAAAGATGAATGAAAAAAAAAATTCAAAGTAGAACATAAAATTAAGTATCAAAATAAAAATTAATTATTTAGAAATTAAAAAAGTAATGGGTCAAAGAACATAGTGAAAAATCACTTACTTTATAAATACCGAAAAAGCGATCATTACATAAGTGAGTTTTTTTTTATAAATATTAAAAATAAAATTCAATGTTACTATGAGGACTTTTATAATTATTCATGAATTTATATCGATGAAAATAAATTTGTTAGTAAATCAAAGGCGGTGGCACAACAACGGCTCAACAACAGTGGAGACAGGAGTTGAAGGAGGAGGAAGAGGAAGATGAGGAACATGAAGGGGAAAAAGAGGAGGAGGAGTCAAAGACAACGACGATACAAGTGCAACAAGGAGGAAAAGAGGAGGAGGAAGAAGAAGAAAAAAAAAAAACAAAGGAAAAGAAAGAGGAAGAAGAAGACTCAATCGCACAATTTACCAATAAATTTTATTGATGACCAGAATTCGTCTACAATTTCCAATGGATATTTACTAACGGATATTTATCGATAAATTGCAGTCATTAGTAATTTCCAACAAATTTCACGGTTAGTTGACAGAATTTATTGATGACTATTTTACTGATGAATTTTTGGTTGTTAGTATTTCATACTCAAATTACGACAAATTTTTGCCGATGAATGTTTATTGATAAGACATATTTTCTTATAGTGTAATAAATATATTTAATTTTTTAAGAATTGTTATTCTCTATTGAGTATTTACTCAAGTTTCACATAGAGTAATATGAAGAAGGAAATCATATAAAAATTCTATCAAAATAAAGACTTCTATAAAAGTAAAGACTTGTTTTGAAAATTGTTACCATAACTCAATAGTTTCTTAGGTATATAAGAACTTGAGAAGTTGTGTGTCATTCAAGAGTTTGCAATTTTGTCCCAAAAGAAAAAATGTATGAGTTTGTAATTTTTGCTAAAAAAATTGCATAAGAAGTTGTGCATTTTTTTTTTGCCAAAAAAATTGCACATGATAGTTTATAGTTTTTGTCAAAAAATAATTGCATTAGTTCTGTTCTTATTTGTGGTATGCTTCTGCTAGAGATTTGGCGATTCCCAACTGTGGTAAAAGAAATGGTGAAGGATCTAATTAAGGGCGGAAAATGAGCGGTTTGACTTGTTGATCAAAATTAACTTTGCACATTAAATCTTTGGAAAGGTTAGCCTTGATGATGTTTTTTTTTTTTTTGTGCAATGACTTTATTGATATATGTGTGGTGAGGTCTTACTTGATCACGATATGTTGTTGATAGATATTACCTTGAGTATCAATGAATTGTCAATAACAATGATATGAAAGTTGTTAAGTTTGATGTCTAAGTCGATAATGACTAACGATAAAATAATATTGTCATTATTAATAAGTATGTGTATATCACTAGTAGTAAGAACATTGATTTGCAATATGTCAAATGTTGTTTTAGAACAAGAAAAGATTGATTCATATTTAAATCTTTGTCCGGAAGATATATATTGTTCTTAAACGAGTATTTACCAAAATTTTACATCAAAAATAACAACTACATCATATTATCACCAATGAAAATAAATGATAAAATAGTTAATAGTTAAATTTCCAAGGTAAATAGTTAAAACTTAATTAAATTTCTTTATTGATTCAGAAAGTTATCCGGTTGGGATTCACTATGGATTTCTCATATTATTTTCTTACTTCCTAAACTACCCCACCCTCTCTCTTCATCCCATCCTCTCTTTCCCTCTATCAATTTATTGAATAAAGTAAATATATGAACGATATATTCTGCACAATTTTATTAGGTTGTGTCGCAAAATTTTGACAATCTAGTCCCTAATTCATCACTGTAAATTGTTGAAAAGGAAATGAAATTACATTAATTACAGAAAAAAAAGCATCAAAATTTTTATCATATTTTAATATGATTAAAAGAAAAACAAAATGTTTTAATACTGTTAACATCATTTAATAACTTTTTACCGGATAATTTCCTTTCAAAAATGATAGATTTAACGTTGTATTCTTCTAAAAAATATTTATACAGATATTATAATTTTGAAATAATGTATCCGATAAAATGTTAATTGGTAACGTAATAATACATTTATTTATTTTTATTGTATTTTTAGCTCTTGCAATATTTTTAAACAATTTATACGTATATTTATTGTGTAAGATGAAAAGAAAATTCAGTAAAAAAAAAAAAAACTGCATAATCATTCTATTAAGTGTAAGAAAATTTATGATAAAATGGAAGTGTGAAAGTTTGAATATGTTAGAGAGTGTGATTAGGTGCAAGCGAAGCTGATAAAAATCATTGACCAAGTTTCTTATGCGTTAAGCATTGCACGACTTTTCAACGTACGTAGACAAAAAGCACAACTCACTTTGGCATAGAGTTCAAGAGGATTCAAAAATATTGGTGAAAGAAAATGACATGATTTGCAAGAGAGGCTCCACACATATAAATGATCAAGAAAAGAGAGAGAGAAGTGGATACACACTTCAAATCTTAAAAAGTAAAAAAATAAACCTAAATAGCTAACTAGGTCTAGAATCTCCATTGGACACTCTCAATTTAATCTTTAAAAAAGTCATAATTCTGATGTAATAAATACGTAAAAGGTATATAATTTGATATTAATAAAATAGTTTATATATAGTTGTAAGTAGTTCCTTATAATTATAAATTAATAACAAATAATTTTATATAATTTAAAATACACCATAATTGTTGCACTTTTTACATATAAGAGACTACATCATATATTTTTTTCTTATAAACATAATATTTTTTATAAAAATTTTACTAAAATAAGACTAATTTATAGTATATATATATATATATATATATATATATATAGAGATAGATACACATTTTATTTTATAACTCAGTTTTATAAAATTAAATTAAATTTAAAATTTATTTATTAAATATATAGTATCACAAATATTTATAATTTATTTTAGATGTTTATTATTTATTATATTTGTTTGTTACTGACCCGTGAAAATAATACTTAATCTCATATTGTATATGTTTCGACATAAGAATGTATGTTATAATATATAAAAAAAATCAAATATGTCATTTATCCTAAAATTAATGAAAAACTTAGCTATATATACATATAAGGTTATTCAAGCACCATGTTTTTTATTTATTTATATTATAATATAGATTTTTGAGTTTTGATTGATTTATAGATACTATATATGGTGGGAGAATTGGTGGTGGAAAGTGATGCTAATTTAGAAGTATTTATAAACTAAAGTGATGAAGGTGATGGGCATGTGTAGAGACTATATATAAGACACTATCTTTTAAAGGACACAACACTCACAAAGGGAAACTTCTGTTGCTGCTGTCTTAAGCAAAGGGGTTTAAACATGTAAAAATTCATTTGTTTTTAATTTTTAATTTTAGAGAGAGAGTGAATCTTTCAAAATCTGGTTTTTACACTGTTGAAAAAGCAAATGAACATCTTCTCGGTGAAGGAAAGTACCACTCCTTTTTTCTTAAGGGGGTACAACAAAGTTTCAGTATATATATCATAGTTGACTACGTGCATGCTTCATCGTGATTTTACTTTTTAATCATAACATATCCATATATAATAAAACTATGTGGTTTTTTTTCTTTCTCTCTCACAGATAAATTGAACTAAAGAAAACTATAAAATAAAAAAGACTTGAGGCATGACATAAAGTTGAATACAATAAAGTGAGTCTGAGTCACATATCCATCAATAATTCAAATTCATAAATAAAAGAAGGACAAAAGCCTATATCATCTTACTATATTTATATATGTATGCCATGGCAAATCCACTAGGAAAACTTTAAATATGGTTCATTTTGAGCACACATTTTTTTAAGAAAAAAGCAAGTCAAGATATATATAATGGATTATTTCTTGGTTCTTGAAAAATTGTAACACACCAAAATAAAGTTTCAGCCAACTACAACAACAATCACATGCAAAACTTTCCTATATATACGACAAACCATTTGAGTGGAGCTAGTGAAAAAAAAATATCAATAATGACAAAATAAAAACAAAAATGGATTGACTTAGAATATAGAATATATATATATATATATATATATATATATATATATATATATATTTGGTTGGAACAATTTTTTCTTCTCTTTGAATATGATAATATGAATTTGAATTATATGTCTGCATGACTTCGTAGAAGTTTTCCAACAACCCCAAAGTAAAACAAGAACAACCATTGGAAAATAAGCAACAATATTAGATGAACAAACTAAGTTATTATACAGATTCTGGTAAGTAAACCACTTATTATAAGGATTTATTTGAATATAAGTTTTAGAAATGTTAAGTTACAGAAAAAAAGAAACAAGCGACTTTATGAGTAAAAGGTGGGGTATAAGAAAGTGGTAATTAAAATATCTTTTGAAGATCCTGGTAGGAAAGCAAAAATGTATAATTAACTGTCAAACATCAAACTTAGTCTGTTAAGTATAGTCCCCTTTTTCCAAAGACTTAATTTTTTTTCTCTCTCTCTTTCTGAATCCATATAGTATATATACATAACGAACCTAGTTATTTCATTCAAGTGCTTTTTTACCCTTTGGTTCTTGAATTTTTAAGAGTCCAAAGTTTTGAAAGCAAATGGAAAAGCTGAATTTTGTTAAAAATGGAGTGAGCAAATTGCCTCCTGGTTTTCGTTTTCAGCCAACAGATGAAGAACTTGTTTTCCAATACCTCAAGTGCAAGGTCTTCTCCTACCCCTTGCCTGCTTCTATAATCCCAGAGATCAACGTCTGCAAGCATGATCCTTGGGATTTACCTGGTATAACTTTTACCTTATAAGTCGATTTTATAAGATTTATCAAGTTTAACTTATCAAATTTATACAAGTTTGTTTAAACTGATATTCTTATGACAATGATGATGCATGAATTTAAGAACATGGTTTGTTAAGGTTGTTCTGCATAATAACATGGTATATATATGCACGTGTGTGTTCAGGGAACTGTGATCCTCAAGAGAGGTATTTTTTCAGTCCGAAGGAAGCAAAGTATAGAAATGGTAATCGCATGAACAGAACAACAAAGTGTGGATATTGGAAGGCAACAGGATCAGACAAGAGAATTTCATCATCTTCAAATGCATGTAATGGCATTGTCGGAATAAGAAAAACACTAATTTTTTATGAAGGAAAATCTCCAAAAGGTTCCAGAACTGACTGGGTCTTGCATGAATATCGTCTTGCGAATGCAGAAACAACTGCTTGCAACTCATCCCATGTAAGTTTTCGTCAACTGTCACTATTTTTTTTTTAGGTTTATTATGACAGTTTATGTTCCAAGTGTCACTATTTGTCAAAAGTAGAATATGCGAGACTTATTTATGGTCATGTTGGCAGAACTACGTGAACGAGATTGGAGATTGGGTTTTGTGTCGCTTATCGATGAAGAAAAGAAGTTTAGAAAGTGGTGTTGATGAGAAACAAAAAGGTGGTAGTGGTCCAAGATTAATGTTTGATTTTATGATGTTGGGAAAAACAGATTCTTCTACATCGTCATCGTGTTCAAGTTCTAATAACATTATGGAAGTTTCTTCAAATGCATCGGATCATGAAGAAACAAGTGGTGGCTATACCTACTTTTAGGATTACTACAATCGCAAATTTCTCCACTAATTAATGACCTATTAATAATGCTTTTCTCATTGCGTGTTTCCAATCCATTGTAATATTCTTATTTTCATGTGTTTTATAGGCTTGCTTCTATGTTTTTAATTAGTGGTAGAGTAATATCTTTTGTTAAACCTAATATGAAAGAAAATTAATCTCCAATCAAAAGCTTATTCATGTTGAGGCAAATGGAATTGAGTTTAAAAAAAAAAAAAAACTTTTGTTTTGAAGAACATGTAATATCTTGATAACCTATATCTTTTAAACTTTTACCTATTTGTTATAAATTGTTCTACGTATAAGATTTATCAATACCCAACTCACTAGGATTAAGAGAAGTGACAAATTTAGTTGTTAATAATAAATTTGTCGTAAATTGACATCCTTTTTCAAAACTGTCTATTTTATTAACACTTTTTTTCTCTTCTAATTTTTTTTATCTTACTCTATCTTAATTAAGAGTATTCTAATCTAAAAGCAATTAATACAATATAGACATAGACCAATTAAAAAATAAACATAACTTTTAATTTTTTGTATTATAAATGGAAACAAACAAAGTAATAAGTAGAGTAAATTATATTAACATTTTTCCAATTTTCTCGATATTTTGTATTCCTACACTTATTTTCTTAATTGATTGAAAAATAGTATAATAACACCTTTTACTTTTTTAAGAATTATCGCATCATATATATATATATATATATATATATATATATATATATATATATATATATATATATATATATATCGTAAAAGTTTAAAGAATTTATAAATAATATAAATAAACTCTAGCAAGTATCAAATACTCTAATTTATATAATCATAAAAGTTTTACTATTCTCTCCCTAGTTATTATGATGACAGCAAAAAACTTTTTTTTTCTATTTCTATTTATGATAACAAATGTGATTTATCGTTTACATCAAAGGAAGAGCATCGATTCGCAAAAAGATGCGTCGTGTTTGTTTTATGGTAATTTAAAAGTGAATAGAGGAGAAATTGTTGACGGCCATTAAATATTTAAGTGTGCTTTACGGAAAGAAAAAAAAAGAGATATTTAATTAACACATTTTAGTATTTATCATATCAAATTTTTTTTGGTAAATTATTTAATTAACACATTTTACTATTTATCATATCAATTTTTTACTTAATGTAAATAATCCCATTTTTTTACTTTATCACTTTTCTACTTTTCACTCTTTCAATTTTCACTTTCTAATCTAAATAGAATTTTTTTTATCTTAGCATTTTTTTTAATTATTTGAATCTGTGAATTGAAGTCTCATAATATAAAAAAGATATAAGGAAATTAATCCAAAAAAACGTATTCCTTTAAAGTTAAAACTAAAAGTATATAATTTTTTCTTGGGTTATTAACTCGTAACTTATTAATAAATATACTTGTCATGTTATTTTGTGGAATAGCCTTAAAAAGATTTTCTAATGTTACTTTTTTTTGTTTAATGCAATAATACTGTGCGTATAAGGGAAGCAATTCGGTGAATATAATTGGCATCAATATATATGCACTCATATTTTTTTTTTCACATTCTTCAATAAAAGAGATAAAAATAATTCTCATTTAGATTTTAGTTTTTGTGCGGAAGATTTAACTTATATTTGGGTTAGAGGTTGAATATGCTAAAATGAAAATAAATAAATTTGAGAGGATAAATAAGTGTAAGAGGAATTATTTAGATTAAATAAAAAATTAAAAATTAAAAGAAAGAAATGTGAAATTTTATCGATTATTTTCACAATTTTTTTATAAAGCTATTCTAGGTACTTTTTTTTTCATTCATTAACATTTATCTTCTTTTTTCTTTTTCTATTTATTTTATTTTACTTTTAATAAACATAAATTTATTTTATATATTAATATAGTATTATTATAATATTATTACTTATTTAAAATTTATATTAATATTTTATATTTTCACCGGCTTCTCTAATTTTTTTCGTACATCTGAAAAGAAAGTTATCAGATTTTTTTTTCGTTTTTCATGCATTACAACTTCGAAAATTGTGATTTTCACTTATTATTTTCCCGGTCTACGGTGGAAAATAAATATACGCTTAGAAACAATATTTCAAGGTAAAAATAAAAACACGGTCACAAATGTGTAAGATTAACGGAATCAACTTCATATTTGCCCCTAAATTTAGGATATTTTATGCGGATAGTTTACGTGGCTTTTTTTTTCTTTGACATGTCGATTAGTGTTTCATAATAGGGTGTCGTGTCATTCTAACAATTAACGGTAATACTAATGCATGTGTAATACTCCCTAAATTAGTAATGATTCTATAGGCAAAATAAAAAATAAAAATACATATTGACTTTTTATCGTAAAGAATAATATACGTGTTTAATATTTTACTTTTGTATATTTATTTTAATTTTTTTATTATATATATAATTTATCATCAAAAGTAATTTTTATCATGAATTCAACGTAATTTTTCATATCTTATTTTTTATTTATATTTTTTAATAACAAATGATTAATATATATACAATTTAAATATTTAAATAATTTCCACGATATTTAAAAATAAAAAATAAAAAATAATTTAAATATATTTTTTTTGGGAGTCAATTCTCCAACAAACAATAGTTGAATTAGGGTGATTCAGCACGTAACAGATGTGATACAATGCAGTTAGAAGCTCTACATCTTCGTTGTACTTGACCACGATACCCATCAATATTACTCCTCATATCCTAAGTTGACGCTCCATAATTCAACAACCAAAGAGAGTTACAACAAAACAACCAAGAGAGCATGTTTGTTGAGTTCATTTCTAAAATTGCAACTTCAAGACTCATATGAAATTCAATACAAGGTCAAATGTCTTTTTTCTAATATTGACACCCATTAACTGTGAAACTGTTATATGTTCCATAACGTTATTTTAACACCATAAACCCCTACAAGATTCTCCATTTTCCTTCACTCCACCTTCAAATCTTCTTCATCTCAACCACACCATTTTCTCACACCCTACCTCTGCATTACTTTCAATCAAAGCGTTATTGTTTTTTGCTCTGTAATGGGGCTACGCAACTCAAAACAAAATGCAGCGAAAGGAGAAGCGGTGCCTGCAAAAGTCATCCCTAAAGTTGTTGCCAAATTTGAGGAGTTAACAAAACGTAGGAACGCAGAAAGCACCCCCTCCAAGAAGGAGCTATTGAAGCATGATGATGAAGTGGATGCAAATTCTCGATCTTCGCCTGAAAATGAATCGGGACGTAAGGTTTCTTCTTCACAAAAGATTCAAAAACCCAAAGAGGAAATGGTGGCACAAGTACCAGCCGCAGAAAAACTTTCCAGAGTGGCTCCAGTGCCCAACTCTGAAGGTAAAATAATGGAGAAGAATCACCCCAACAAAGATTACACGGAGCAGGTTAACAGGGACATGATGGTTGTGGCAGAGCTCAAATCAGAAGAGGAAAAGAGTGCAAAGCTAGAAAGAGAGACAAGGAAAGAAAAAGATGAAGATGATGATAGTGATGATGAAGATGGGGTTCTATGTCCTGGATCACCTAGTTTCAGAATTTATTGCGCTGAGGAGTCCGAGAAAATAAAGGAGAGTGAATGTGAGTACTAAAAGAATCGATAGCAGCATTATTTGGTAAAAAACACTGTCACTTTTTTTATCTGAAAAAATGTTGATAAATGATGCAGGTAATTGTCCACCCATTGCGAAGTACAGAAAAACGCGCAGTGTAGATACTGTTCAAACAGTTGCATCAAAAAATTCAAACAACGTAAGCTTCTATCAATATTTCACCATTTCAATCACTTCATCAATGAAGACAAGAAGAAAACAGTTTTGCTGATTCTCTATCTTTTGTTATTAGGTATTTCGGAAATCAGAAACAACTCCGAAGAGAAAAGGAAATAAGAAGAAATTTGGTGGTGTGAAGAGTCTACTGAAGGTTAGGTCGTGCTATCACCCAAGATGTATGTGTAGTAGTGGTGATGACACAAGCTTTGTTACTGCAAAAACAACTTAAACTCCCTTTCTTCTTTTTTATTTGGTCACTGTGTCTTTGTTGACCAGCTTAAGTTTCTCAATTTCCCATCAATGCCAAATGCTTCATGCATTATGGTTGTAGCATTCATGTAGAGAATATTTTCCTATTTCTATATTATATATTTTCTTTGGTCCTTTGCTCAAATTCCTAAGTTCTGATAAATTCTTACTTTGAGGACTAACAAAATCATGCAATTGCTAAGTTCCACAGGTCAGGTAAAAATATCAAACAGTTCTTTGAGTCATGTTTAACAATATCATTCTGTTTACTTTCTTAGTATTGAAGTTCCCTAATGTTGAGATTAAAATCTGGCAAATAATGACAGGTTCAATCATCCCATGGACACTATGGTCGATAAGAACTTTGGACAGATTCAAGACTTTTCTTCTCTACTTCCATTTTTGAGGTTAGAACAATCAAGAAAAGTTTAGACCTCGATTCAAGATTCTTGAAATAAAAAGTTTAGACCTTGATGTTGTGGGTATTTTCGTGAAGTTCTGAGAAAGATTTTTCACTTTGTCTTTGCTTCCGCCCAGCGTATGTGACAATTGTTCCATAGAACTCTCCCATTTCTTCCATATCTCAACATAATCATCAAGTGATAAATTTGATTTTTAGGGTGATGATTTTTTTTTTTTAATTTTGTATTCCTGGTACCTTTCATTCACTATCCTGACCTTAAATTACTAAAAATAGATTACGTTAAAAACTTTATATTCAGATTTTCTAAAATCTACTTTTTTAATAAATAAATTATATAAATGCAAACGACTCTTTAAATGTTCCTTAAAGTTTGACACGCTCAAACTATTGATTTAGCAAGTCCTGAAGTAAATACAAAATATCTTTGCTGTATTGACCAGTGTTTATCATTCCTCTTTCTCTCGTGGTTATACAACATACACATATACAAATGAAATATTTAAATTAATTTTAATTACAAAATTCATATAAAAATATGTTTATGGTCTAATAATTAGTTTTTTTAAAGAAATATTTGGTAAATCTTAGATACAATGAAAATGGTAGTAATTAATTTCTTTAAAGAAATATTTGATAAATCTTAGACATAATGGAAAAATCATGATGACATATTACATCAATATTCTCTTAGACGATGGAAGCCGAGTCAAAGTCATAATAATCAATCACGGCGAGTGTAATGCTAAACTTTGAAGTAGAAAAAAAAAAGTATTAAATGATAAATATTTGATTAATAATATATATTGTGTTTTTTATGAGTAGTAGATACATATATGTCAATTCCTTTTCAATTACGTCATTAAATTTTCTTTGTTAGAACTAATAGTCGTTTTTGACAAAGACAACACATTTGAGTAGTCTCTCTCATCATTGCTAGTTGAATGTGCTTTACTCACTGAGAATGCTGTCCTTTTACATTTTATCAAATTGTGTATCTATAAATATGATTAGGATTTTTTCAAGAAAGACTAATCTTTTATTTATTTTAATTTGAATGTAGAATTATTTTTTTGGTAAAAAAATTGGTGCATAGTTTTTGTTTTTCTTGAGGATAATATTATAATTATATTACTAATGAGATACACGTAAAAACTTTGTGAGAAAAAAAAATCAAATATTTGTATATGTTTTAATGTTAGAAAATAATAAATTCTACTTGTTGAATAGTTTGATAACTTCGAAGTATAAGGAAATATTTGTGTTTAATAATTCAAAGATATTCTTGTTCCACAAATTTAAATCATGTTTTAGCATTTTGACTTTATCCTTCACTACCATTATAAGACTACCAATTCCTTTATACGTATTCCACCTCTGATTTAGCATGTCCTAAAAGGTTTTAGTCTCCAGCTAGGACTGATTTTTATAAAGACAAAGGTTCCCAATTTTTTTAAAATTTATATGATTAATATATAATTTTAAATATATTTTTTAAAAATTTAATATTTTATATATTTTATATGTTTGATATTCTAAATATATATATATATATATATATATATATATATGAAAAGTTGTTTTTTGTTGTTCACATTTATTTTTCAATTTTACTTTTTAAATATTTTTTAAAATTAAAATAATTATTTAATTAATATTATGTGATCATTTGTTTAATTTAACATTTTTTGATTTGACTGTTTTTTCAAACTTAATATGAAAATTAATTATAATAGAATTATACAAATTATTTATATTTAATTTTTTAATTATAAAAATAAGAATAATAATTTATTATATTTAATTAGTAAATATAATATTTTTACTAGTTCACATCAAAATTTTGGAATTACTTTTTTGGTTTCTATTTTCGTACAAAGATATCTAGTTGGTCTTCTAATTCTTTTAAGTCTCAATTTGATTCTAATTTAAAAAAAAAATATAATTTGATCCTTTTTTAGTTAAATTTCTTGAATTTGATCAAAGCTTTTTTATCAAAATTGAAGTTGTAAATAAAGATGATTTGCTTTGTTAGTGTAATTGACATAATTTTAGTGTCAATTTTGATGAAAAATTTGTGTTTTATTTCAAGAGGTTTAAAAAAAATTACATCAATTTAAAAAAAAATATCAAGACTAAACTAAAAAATAAAACTAGATGATTAATTTAATATTTTTGAAAAAGAAGAAAGAACTAAAAGAATAATTCAACCAAAATTTTATCAGTCGCAAAATATTCGTCGAAGATTTGTGACATATCTCATGTCTGTGTATATCTGTGTATATGATGTTTTTAATATGATGTTTTTAATATTAGAGGATAATGTTGGGATACTTATCTTACCTTTACGCTTATGTTTACAGTTTTGTCACTATTCTAACCACTTCAAGAATATAAGGAATCTATCTATCCTACTTTTAACTGTGTCATTCGGTCTATACCATATATATTTCCCTTCTGCTAACAGTAGATCTAATTGCTTATTCTTTTCTATAAATTGATTGAACCCCCTTCATTGAATCCGATCAATGTTATTATCCCCATAAGTTATAATAAAATTCATTACTCAGTGCATCTAGTTTTATTTTTTGTATACATAAAATGACTTTGTGATTTCAAGGTAAGAAAAACTAGTTCAGAAAGAGCTTATATATTTTAAACTAAATTCATAAATAATGGTGCAAAGAGATCAAACTTATCATTTGTAAATAAGGTTACAAGAAAACTATTTCTTGTTGTTGTGTCTATGTGAAATAGATTTCTTATATTAACTTATGTCATTGATTAAAGGTGTATAAAGATTAAAATTGTACGTTTTTAAAAGCTATAGAATTAAAAGTAAATTTAAGCTCTATAAAAATTACTTTAATGAAGTGATGTAAACAAAACTAATTATTACATAATATAACTTTAGACCCAAATCTTCACCTTGTATTTCGACTGTTTTTATTTAAAAGATTTAATTTTTAAATATTTTATTTAAATAAAATAGTTTAATTTTATTTAGATAAGTTATTCTGGTTAATACTTAACATAAATTATAACCTTATAACATTAATTTCGATAAAAAGAAATCACTACAAAGTTAGGCATGTTACTTCTATCTTCTCAAAAATAATCCCACTAATACTAGTAAATAAACGATGACAATCGTCATTTAAGAAATAACTTTCATATATCTACCAATGGATAAAATAAGATTTATCCATATCAACTAAAAAATCTAATATATCATAAAAAAGAAAATCAATGGATAAAATAACATTTATCCATATCAATTGAAAAATCTAATATATCATAAAAAGTATTGAGCGTTAATGAAAATCCTACTTGGTATTGATAAAAAAGAATAGTTTTATCTAGCAAGAAAACTTTGCTTAACATTGGTCCAAAATATAATTCTGACACATGTTTTTATCAACATGGTAAAGAATAACCCTATTCATAAAATAAAACAAGCTTAATTAATGTAAAAAAAATAATTGATGTTTGACGTTTGGAAAATACACCTTTAATATTAATAAAATAAATTATAATATTGACATATACCAATAAAAATAAAAAATAACATAATCAACTTTAACTTAAAAATTTAGTTAGTAAGTTACAAAAAAGTGAGATTAAGATGATAATACCGCAACTTTAAAACCATACAAATGAAATAAATTTTTTTTAATTTTAATTAATTAAATTGTTCCAATAAAGTTTTAAAATTGAAATCTTTTATTTATTTTTTCTTCATTCAAACAAATATTTATCATAAAATATTTTAAATTATCCTCCTAAACTTACCATAGACACCATGAATGAGATTATTATATTATGGTAGTGGTGGTAGGTGGAGTGGGAAGTATGTGAGTTAATTTCAGGTTGATATAACTTAATTATGCATTTAATGTAAGACCAGAATTTAATTAATAAACTGGGTTCTTGTCCCCGCCGTGACTCCACTTCATGCAAACATTAACCAATTCAGGAAAAAAATTAAGATCAAAACTCAGAAAACATCAATAATTGACGTTCAGAACCCAACAAAAGCACTTAGCCTTTATGCCAACTTCGACTTTTTCGTCCCAAAATCTGCGTCCTCATCATGCCATGTCACAATGCTGCGTCGTTTTGCTTTCGACCTTTTCCTTCACAATCTCTCTGTTTCAGACTTTGTGGCAATCCCATTATTATCTCCTTTCTTTCAACTCTTTTAGGGATAAATAAAAATTAATTTACCCTCTCTGAAGAAAACAAATTAGTCTATAAATTTTATAATTTAAAACTGAAATATAGTTTACAACAGAATTGTTGTACTTTTTATACATTTTATTAAATTAACATTTGTGTTTTATATGATTAAAATATCACTAATTTGGATATTTTGTAGTTGCCACGTATACTTTTTAATATTAAAATAAGAGTGAGTGTAATATTTATATATATAGATGTTGTTTTTAATAATTTACAATGAAAATTTCCACATAGATGAGACTTTGGAATTTCAACGCTAAAATGATGATGATGTCATGATAATGAAAGTTTTGTTTGAATTAGGTAGTTATGAGTACAAGATACTGTGTATAGTATAGTAATTATAATCGAGTGACTGTAAAAATGCCAATTTGTGACATCCTCAGACTCCTTACCTCAAAAATCTTTTGTTCTTAAGCAAAACAAAAAAACAAACCTTTAGAATTCTCATTCATTCGTCGGCAACCACCTCCCTCAGTGCTTACGGCGCCTCCATGCGTTTTCGACACCCTGCCACCTCTGACAGATGGGTTGCGCCCTTCGGAAGCCGGCGGGTACTGTCGACAGTCGCCGGCATAAAACTTCGACTGCCGGCGGCGGAAATAATGCCGTTAAGATTCAGGAGAAGCAGGAGACTCTGCACGTCGGCGAACATTCCGGCGTTATTCTGGCGCCGGAGCGCCGGAGACGTCGACTTGACTCATTCGTGACGAGTCACCAAGGGTGGCCGCCGTGGCTGATGGTCGTCGCCGGCGACGCACTTGGAGACTGGACTCCTCGCCGTGCCAACACGTTCGAGAAGCTTGCTAAGGTAAGTGTTTTGAAGTTTGAACTTCGAAGCTTAATTCCACTTCCCAAAACAAAAGATAAAAACTTTTCTTAAGTGACTGTTTATGTTCTTTTTGTTCTTCTGTTAGATAGTTTCTTTTCTTAAATGAACGTAGTAGTGAAAAAAGGTTTTGTTGTTGATGTGTGTGTTGTTTGGTTCAGATTGGGCAAGGGACTTATAGCAATGTGTACAAAGCAAGGGACCTTGTAACTGGGAAAATAGTGGCTTTGAAGTGTTGGGTATTGGGCTCCCTTCCTATGTGGAGAAAAGGCCCAAAATTTGAGAAGCCCATGTCTCACTTAAACCTAGTGGAGAGGAGGCTATAAAATAAAGAGAGAGGCAGAACAATAGAGTCAGA
>Ga0214542_1005655_pt1 | contig 23556 bp, 10 predicted proteins | sample CNSS1metaG_FD_160096 | JGI IMG/M metagenome (GOLD analysis project Ga0214542, IMG submission 160096) | Root nodule microbial communities from cowpea collected in UCLA plant growth center, Los Angeles, California, USA - CNSS1 | ecosystem: Host-associated > Plants > Roots > Nodule | place: USA...
TATATATATATATATATATATATATAACCTGAAGAATAAGTTATTGAAGCAAACTTTTGACTTAAAAAAATTGTATATAAAAGTATAAATTTCAATTATCAGACCTTAATAATTTAATTCATTCAAATATTGATATATAACAACTATATAGACCACATCAAGGATATAGTCAACAAATGAAGTATTAACTTACATTTAAAAAAAAAAATCATATTAAAATATGTCCCCTATTAGATATTAACATCATATCTTATCTAAGACTTATATTAGTATGCAATCTAAAAAGTAATGGATCAAGTTAACTTCATTATAATCCAAGTCTCACATCTACATATATTACACCGTGCAAAAACTCCTCCTTCAACTTATCACCATTTGGTATTTCAATTTATATGACTTAAACGATCAATAAAACTAGAAAATCTTTATTACAACATATGTGTCAATACTTAATGTCGAAATTAAACAATGGTTCATATGTCATCCTAGAATTATGGTCCAAAATTCATACAAGTCTTATCATTCTCAATGACTTTTTCATACAACATTACTCATTTAAGCAAAATCATAAACCAATCAACTTATGGTTGATAAAGTTAGAAGTAGGCTGACTAGTTGGAAAGGCAAGCTAATATCAATGGTTGGACAGGTTTGCCTCATAAAATCAGTAATCTCTACTCTTCCCCTATACTATTTATCCTTCTTCAAAATACCAAGAAGTGTGATCAAGGACCTTGTTAGATTACAAAGGAACTTCCTTTGGGGATGGGGATATGAAGCTAAGAAAATAGCATGGATAAGTTGGGGAAGTATTTGTAGGCTAAGGGAGGCTGGGGGCTTAATAAGAGACATAGATAACTTTAATACAACGCTTCTAGCCAAATGGAAGTGGAGATTGGGAATGGAAGATCAAGGTGTATGGAAACATATTCTAGATTCAAAATACGGATCATGGAGGATGCTCAATGAATCTAATACATCTAGAACTGCTTCAAGGTGGTGGAAAGACTTACACAAGGTGTGTGGGAATATTGAGAGTGGAAAATAGTTTGATAATTGCATAGAATGGGTTGTAGGAGATGGGAAAATAGTAAAATTTTGGGAGGACAAGTGGATAGGGGAAGAACCACTTTGTTGTAGGTTCCCTAGGTTGTACTTGATATCATAATGCAAAGGAAAAGCTATAGAGGAGGTTGGGCATTGGGAAGCATATATTTGGGTTTGGGATCCAACTTGGAGGAGGCAGAGACATGTGTGGGAGACAACTATGGAGGAACAACTTCTTCAACTATTAAATGGCCGAAGCCTAGCCAAGGGGAACTCAGATATTTGGAAGTGGAAGGAAGATGGTGAAGGTGTTTTCACGGTTAGATCTGCCTATAACAAGTTGCAAGGAACTTTTGAAGGGGGAGATAATAAATTGTTTGAAACATTGTGGAAAACAAGGGTTACCTCGAAGGCACAAATACTAGGTTGGAGGATGTTTTTAGATAAGCTTCCAATAAAGGCCAAATTAATAGCGAATTACAGCATAGTTTTTGTGAGTTATGTCTAGAAAGTGAGGAGATTGTAAAACACCTATTTTTTTCATGTAGAGTAGCTCAAAAGGTGTGGAATATGTTTTATAAGTGGTTGGGTTTAAGCACAGTATCACACATTAAGGCAACAAACAACTTTCAACACTTCTGTCTTCTTAACTTGAATAATAGGCAAAATATTGTATGGCGGGGAATGTGGCTAGCAATTATAGGGGAGATCTGGAAACATAGAAATGGGATAACCTTCAAACAAAGTAAAGTAGATCCTACTGAGGTTTTTGCTATTGGCCAGGTCATGGCCTGGGTATGGATGAAACACAAAATTTCGAGTGTAAAATTCTCATATAGTGATTGGTGCTTATCCCCGTATACCTGTTTAAAATCTCTTTGATATGATAATTGTTGTATGTTCAAGTGTGCCAGGTGAACAAATGCAGGAACTGTAGAGGAAGGAACCATGGTTTGCAAAGCTAAAAAGAACCAGATGGGTGAAGTTCAATTGGGGGATTATATGAAAGACTCATTCTATGCCTATCAATTGATGAACTTATTAAAACAATTGGATAAAGGAAAAGGGAAATGCCGTGGAATATTTAGAGGGAGGTGCAACAAATTTTGAATGCAGGTAGAACAACAAAGATAAAAGTACTTTATTCCTGGTAATTGTTATGCTATTTTAGCCACTAATGTAATAAAGTGCATATATGTGCATTCTTATGAATATGGAGGCTGCATAAAGGAGCTTGGATTGCAATAAAGAATATATGATTTTGGGCTGGTGTGAAGAAACAAGTCAGAATTAAAAGTCAGGGATTTATATGTACCGATTTCCACCTCTGTTTTGTGGATTTCAAGCAGGTTTACACTGCCACTTTCTGTTTTTGGCAGATTTGTGTTTAATTAGTGCTATAATGTCAAGCTAGTGTATCAATGTATACAAGTTAGCTTTTTGTATAAGGGTTTGAGCACCCTCTTAAGTGTTCTTTTAATTTTAATTAATTCTTTGCTGAAAAAACAAATAAACCAATCAAATATACAAATTAATATTCATTTCATATTTATAATAAACATTCACATTCACATTCAATCCATTATAGATACTAGAAGAGAAAAAAAAAGAAAAAAAAGTTTGAGAAAAAATGTTTCCATTCAAGTGAAAATTTGACAAAGGATAAAGGTTGAGCTGCAAATTTATTTTCACTTGAGCAAAAAATATTTTGGTTGAGTGAAAATAGGGTTTGGATTTTTGTTCTATTTTTGTTTGAGAAAAAATATCATGAAACCAATTTCATGCATTACAAAAAAATGCCTAAATAGTAATTAATTTCAGAGACAAAAAATATTAGTTATTATAGTGACTAGTTTAGATACTAATTTATAAATTAAAAATTGTTGATTTCTAAAATAATCTCTATTATGAATAAAAAATTATAATTAATTTGTAAATTTGTTTCTAAGATTTCTAACATTAGTTACCTATGTATTCCTTACCAAAGGAATTAATGTCTCAATTTTGTATATGATAGTTTCCTTCCACTCAAAAACTATTACAATCACTAACGCAACAAATTTTACAGAGAAGAATCAATCTAGATGAAAGATATCCAAATGAAATGGAGAAGAAAACCTAACCTTTAAAGCAAACCAAATCAAATTCTGGCCTCCGTGATGACCTGGCTTAAGATGAAGTTCATAAGCAATAACGTAGTGCAGGGTGTAACAGTTTGGTGCAGGTGTAGAGGAGTAGTGTAGTTCCAACAATGCAGTGCAGGTGTGATGGAGGTCCGTGCGGTGCAATGTAGTGCAATGGGGTTGAAGTGCAGTGGGAGTTACTGTGTTAAACTAAGGGTTTAGAAAAATAGAGGGAGGGAAAACAAGGAAAAATAAACCTTTTGGGACTTAATAGAGGAACTAAAAACCTCTAAAAACCTATGTTACTTAAATCCATTATTGGGGCTATATTAACCTTCGGTAAATAACCTAAGTTAAAAACAATTTTTTTTAGGATTGTTATTTGTTTGGTCTATCATGTCACTTGTTATTGTCCACCTATTAATGTCTAGTTTCATATTCAAGATATATATGACTCACCTTGAGGGAGATGTGTTGGAGATCCCACATCGATTAAAGGTAAATTTATAGTATACACACGAGTGCAAAGCCTAATTCAACCTTATAAAATCAACTTGTAAGGAGAGTTTTGCACTCACTTATATATATTGTAAATTTTTTTTATCTCTAATTGATGTGAGATAAAGATGACAAATAAACTCACCCCATGAATATTATTTGAACTCGTCCTCGTTTTGACTGGAAATCACAGCATTAACTGAAAATGAAAGATTTTCGACTTTTTTAATTAGGTATGGGGATGTACATATCCCCGCCCAAATACTCATCTCCGTTTAAATTACTAAAATATTTGTAATTTATTAAGTAATCTTATATATATATATATATATATATATATATATATATATAAATATAATATATTTTTTTTTCTCTCAATCTTTGATTATACACTTTTTTTTACTCTCTCAATTGCCCGAATCGTTTTTCAATATTTAATCTTTAAGGAAATTTTTTCTCTTTATTGCACAATATTTTCTTTTGTACGTGGTTATGTTCAAATAGGTGTTCCTAAATTTTATTTTATCAAATAATTTTTAGGTCGCACTTTTGATTATCTTTAATCCTTATAATATATATATATATATATATATATATATATATATATATATATATATATATATATTCATGAGAATGTTTGACTCTTAATTTGTAGCCCTTCTTTTGTTAATGATGATGCCAATGAATTTTTAGAGTTTATGGCATAAAAGAAAAAAATCTAGAACTACAGTTATGTAAACAAAATTTGGATTATTACTTGGAAGAAGATAATTTGTCAATTACACAATAATTTGATATCCTATCATGGTGGAAAACAAACGGGTTAAAGTTTCCAACCCTTCAAGCAATTGCAAGGGATATTTTAGCTATTCCAATATCAACTGTAGCTTCTTAATATGCTGTTAGTACTAGTTGTCAGATATTAACTTCTCACCATAGTCGACTTCATCATATTACCATAGAGGCTTTGATGTGTACAACAAGTTGGATATGGAACTCAAACCATCTAGATAAGTTACTCAAATTTATTAATATTTATTGTTAGTATTTTTTTACGAATTCTCATTTAATATTCTATATTTGGTGTTGGTAGGTGTTAAAAAATTAAAAGAAAAATATGTCCTCATGAGTGAAAATGAATATGATGAAGAAAGTACATTATATTTAGGGATGTCAACGAGGCGGGTAGGGTACAGGTAGTAGCTCCCTCGTACCCTACCCGTTGGATAAATATTTGCCCCGTACCCGTATCCATATCCGTCGGGTATCCATTGTGCGAGTATCCGCCTATTTTTTTCATATTTGTGGGTGTCCACGGGTATCCACGGGTATTTACAAAAATATTTTAAAAAATAAATATTTAACCATATTTAGTGCTTGGATCAACAAGTCCATCTTCTCTGATTGATTCTTGAAAAACAAACAAATAAAAAATCACAAACAATTTATATTGTAGTTTATTTTTGAATGAAATATTAAGGAAATTACTAACTTCATCAATGTCCACATCTTGCAACATTGTATAAAGTTTCATGTTGTCCAATTTTAATCTAGCCTAAAAACATAAGAAGTTCATTAAAAATTTCTAACAATCACTTGATTAAAATATCTAAGTAAAAGTGGTGTTAATTTCATTACCTTCTATGTTGGTCCATAACCAGTCTTGGAGACACATCAATGCCTCCACAATATCTGGAAGTAATCTACTCCAATATGGGGTAAGAATTCGATCACCATTACTGAATGAAGACCCGTTAACATGCGGGTATCAAAAATACCCGTACCCACGGGTAGCGAGTATCCATTTTTAATATCCGTTTCCTACCCGTTGCGGGTTTTATCCGTGGATACCTGCGGGTACAGATTTTTTTGACATCCCTAATTATATTCTAGTAATTAAAATTTTCAATTTTAATTATTATATCAGATCTAATTTTTCATTTTTTTTTTCTATGTGTAGGTGGATCGAATGCAAATGAAATCACTGATCATTTGTAAAATTAATAAATATTTTGGTTATTATAAAACTTTAGTAATGTGTAATTGTTTAGTTTTTATATAATTATTTGAATTTTTTCTAGTTGTTATTTGATACTTTAATTTGATATTTATACTACTATAATATTTTTCTTAATATTTGACATCATGAAAAGAAAAAAAAGTATGTTATTTTAATATTGAATATTTTAATAGTATCATGATTTCTTTGGTGTGATTTTTAAAAATTTTTATAAAAAATATTTAATTGATATTTGGAACAGTACAAAAATGGGTATGAGTATAAGAATATACTCGTTATCCGGTGGGAATGAGAATGGGTCAAAAATTGTATACACGTTGAGTTTGAGGATGAGGATGGGGATAAATTTTTGTTATGGAGATAGAGATAGGATTATAATATCTGTATCCGCCCCGCCCCATTGTCATTCCTAATGTGAAATCTCCAACATGTCTTCCAGAACACTCATATTAGGCAATCTTTATAAGAGATTAACACTTGACCCATTTTAGCATCTCATGTATACAACCTTGACTATATTGATTAGGGTGAGTTTATAGTATGTCCTTAGTGTTTTGATTCACTCCCTCTAACTTCAGCATGTGATCACTATCACAAAAGAGACATTTTATGTCAAGTTTTATAATATCCAAAATAAATTTACGCTCAATCTTATAACACCTTACATAATTATTTTTTTAAATAATTGGTTTTGGCTTAAAAGTAAAACTTGAAATACAAAAAAAAAAATCAATTACAATGACTTTGTTCTACATACATGAAGCACAAATGACAACAATATGTAAAATGAGAAAGAATCACAATGGAGATATTCATGCATTTCCATGATTAATATCAAATATTAAAATATTTAGAAAAAAATTATAACGGTATACATTTCAAATTAGAATACCAACTAAAATTTCATGAGAACCAAAACATTTATTAAATTTGCAAACATTAATGGAAGCTAGTTGATAAAATTAAAAAATATTTAAAAAATATATAAAAGGAAAATGAATATTCACATTAAAGTATATTTAAAATGTTTGTTTATTCCACTTTTTTAAATTATAATGAATCTCTTTCTTATACACTAATAGAAGTTATAATACATCACCTGATGAAAATCACACAAAGAACAAATATTAAACTAATATTAATAAAATTATAACATAAATTTTGTATTTTTTGAACTTCAATATGGGTTGGATAGTGATAAAAAAATTCATGGAAATTACATTAAATTTGTATATTATAGTAAATAAAATTTATTTATACAATTATAGTGACAAAATTATACTATGATTGATAATGAGTAGGAAATAAAAAATAATTACATAAAATATATCAAAATAGTATTCTACATGATAAAAATAAACAACAAATAAAAATATTAAAAAAAATATCAAATGTGTGTCTTAGAAACAATTTGAGAGACTATTGAATGAAATCGCACAAAGGAAAACAAATGAAAATTAAGGATACGATAAGATGAAAAAATACCTCAGAGATCTAAGCAAACTTTTCAAATATCAACATAGTCAATGGTTGAAAAATAACGAAAATTGTTTTAGTGAAACAAAAAAGTTCTTCAAATGAAACAAAAACTAATAATAATAAAGTAAATAAGATAAGTTTTTTATATTATCTGGCAAATGAAATATTTATGCTATTAGACACTTAAGTTGATAGTGTTAAACAATTTTATGTGAAAGGAAAATATACTATAAATAAAAGTATTAAAAAAGAATAGAAATATTCAAATGTGAGACATCAAAAATATTTAATGGCATACATTATTTGAACATAATTGCATAAATGTTATGATAAGATAAAAAATATATTAGAAATACGAATGAATTTCATGACAAAATAAACAATTAAAAGAAATAAATAATAGAAAGTGTTTAGTAATATATATATATATATATATATATATATATATATATATATATATATATATATATATATATAAGGTTACTACATTAACCATGAATATTTTAATAATTTAAACAGGGGCGGGAATATGGCAGGGACGAATATTATGACCGGTATGGGGATGGGGCAGATATATACATCTTCATACCCATCTCCATACCCAATTGAAAAAGTCAAAATTCCCCATATCCATATACCCATACTCATATCCATACCCAATCAATATGAGAATTTTCGTTAAAATAGAAACGAGTTCGAGTAATATCCACATAAACAAATTTATTTGTCATCCCTATAAATAATAGCAAAATCAACCAATTATATCAATTATATGAAGACATGTACGACTATAAACTCATAACACTCCAAATTACATATTTCAGTTTTGTCTACAAGGAAACGTTCATATTAAATTGATTTCAGCTTTCCTTAATTTAAATATTTGATATTAAATTCTTTAAAAATGGTTACAAATGTTAATGGTTTGAACAGATAAATTACAATTAATGATATTTTAAATAATTCTACTATATATACATTTGGGATTTAAGTGCAATTTTAATGTATGTTTAAAAGTTTTGAATATATGTAATTTATATTTAACTCGTTAATTTGGAATGAATTTGAATTTTCATATCAGCATTAATTATTATAAGCTCCATTTAACTTATTAACTAATTTTCTACATTTGATGAAAATTTATTAAATAAATTATACTTAATAAAAATATCACTTTTAAATTTTAAAATATTAAATTATATGATTTAAATAATTGTATATTTAAATAAATAAAATGGACTCAAATACAAGCATTAAATGTATAATTAAATCTTATTTGAATTTTCATGTAAGTATTTATCATTATACAATTAAAATAAACATTGATTTGCTCAGGTCCAATTAAAGTAGACTTAATGGAATATTAAATGTTGAATCACGGACTTTTCAAATTAGAATGAATTATTGTAGTCCCTCTTTGACTTATGTAATTAAATATATTAAAATAAAATTGTAACATAAAAAATATTACATAAAATAGATTTTAAGTTTATAGGATTTATTATATTTTAATTTGATCATTTATAATTTAGTCACACATTATATTAATAAATATTTTATTTAATTTTATTGGTCTGTAAATTTGACTGATGATATATTAATTATTTTAGAAAGAATAAACGATAAATATAACACTAAATAAATGCCTTTAAGTCAGGAAAAATAAGGCTCTAACTCCATTAAATAATAAAATATATATCACCCTTAACACCTTTAATTTCTTGTTAGTACGTATCTCTATAACTTTGATGTGACTACATATACTAAATAATATACCTATTATTCATCATGCTTAGCATATTAGTTTTCTTTTGAAAAAAATCATATTAGGTATGTATAAATAAAAATATTTATTTTCTATAAAAGTAATTTATATATATAATTAAACTATATATTAAACTATTATTATTACGGTTATGAATTTTTTAAATAATAATTTTGGTTATTATATGAATGGTTACATATGTCTAGGCAAACTCATATGTACTTTAAGACAAAAAAGAAGAAAAAAGAAAAAAAGAGTAAGAAACTAACGACAATTCTCTTTTCATGAATTAAAATTAATTTATGTATATGTTTGTTACACGTATACAGGGGTGGATGAAGGGACAGGCGGGGGTACGGGTCCCCTCCCCAAATATTTTGATTTTTTTTACATTATTTATATTTTAATTTTTTTTTAAATTATATAAATTTTTAATTTTTTTAAATGGTATATATCTTTTTAAATTAAATAATATTATATTAAAAATTAATGAAAATTAAATTATGTATATTTTTATTTATTTTATGAAGTATAATAATAAATAATAAAACATAAAATCAAATATATAAAAAATCAAATTATTAAGATATTTTTTATTTTCTCTTCGATTGTCTTTTGAGTTTCTCATATGTTGTATTTATTTCTCATGCTTTTTTTTTGTTATTAAAAAAAGTTAAACAGAAACTCATCATTTTTGTCCTAATTTTTTCATATGTTCCCTTCCATTCTTAAATAAATAAAAAAATATAACTTTCTCTTGTTTCATTTGATAGTGAAATATTTGTTTAACATTTAGCACTATTTTTTATCTCATGATCTTTTTGTATATTTATTTTTTATTAATATAGAAGAAGAAGCAATGTACTATGTGATTTTTCATAATCGGGTTTTAATTATAACTTGATTATCATAGTTTTTATAGTAATTATGTTTCTTAACTTTTGATTAGATTATGATAAATTATTTTTTAATCTTAAAATTCTTTTTTAAATAGGTATATTAATGAAAAACAAAAGAATAAATTTATTTTTTAAAATTGATAAATAAATTGTCAATGAAGATGAAAACATGATAATATGGTTGCTCATCGCATAGCAATGAGATGAAAGCTTGTGAATACTTTTTGAATCAAATGCACAATAATAGAATGGAAGATAAATATTTTGCAGATAATATGGTTATTTACATCAAAAAATGAAAATTTTAATTATGATTCAGTTACATGAGCTCAAAAATATAAAAAAACGATAAACATTCCTTTTAATATGTGTAATTTCTTTGATAATTATAGATATACTAGATTATGTATTCATTTTTATTGAATTAGTCATAATAATATTAAATATATAAATTTTAAGTATATTATTTTCGTTCTCCCAAAAATTTTGGTGAAGATCCGCATTGTACGTAGAACTTCTTTAAATTCCTTTTTTAACCTTATATATAAATAACTACTACCGTAATAGTAACTTATATCATCAAAAGAATAACACAATCAACTTTGACTTGAAAAAGACATTTGTTGACATTACTCATAAAAATGATGTTATTTATGATTAAATGAAAATCATTATTTAAAAAAAAAAAAAACTAAAAATACTTAACTAATAACGTAATAGTAACTTATATCATCAAAAGAATAACACAATCAAATTTAACTTGAAAAGGACATTTGTTGACATTACTCATAAGAATGATGTTACGCTAATAATGTTTCAAACTTAGATTAATTGATGTGGTCTTGATCGAAATTGAGCTAAGATATTTAAATGTCACGTTGCAGTATTTAAATTAGAAATAGATCTATAAAAGAATATGGTCTAGACTTTTTGTTGTTGGATTTTTGGTATTAACCACATATTGAATGTTCATAACACACTAAGTATATTAAAAAAAGTTGTTAATATATTTTAAACTATCAAAATTAGTGTTCTCACTTGCATTTTCAAAACATAACACGAGAACACAACAAAGTTCATCATATAATCCAAATTCTAGAAGAAACATGTATTAAAAAAATAAATATGAAAATTTTTAAAATTTTACTTTTTTTTTTAATTTGAGATCTGAAATTCTGTAATTTAAATATTATCTTTTTAAATAATGTTCATAATTTAAATTCTTACAAAAAGTTGTTCTGGGGCATTTATTATTTTGAAAAGATTAGGTTATTGAAGTATTCCCACACTAAAGTTGTGTTTGTTTCTGCATGTTACGCTTATCTGCGCATAGAAAGCATAGATTTGAGCATGTACTATTCATGCATAGCACAAAGACGAAAGTAGCCCACTTTATTTTTAAATTAAAGTTGTTTCCAGGACAACATATTTCTGCATGCATCATTTTATAATAACTCAACTAATTAAAATTTATTATGAGTATAATGTTAACAATAGTTCTATTATTAATATACAAATTACTATTTAAAAAAATGTATTTAATTTCTTTTCTATAATTTCCAACTAATTTTAATTTTATCTTTCCAATTTTAACTATTTTTTATTCAAAATATGAATTTTCATTTTAATTTCGTATAATTCTCAGTATTTAATTTAAATTTAGATCACATTTGTAATCAAGATAAAATAGTAATTACAAGGATAAAATGGTAATTACTTATTTTTACCTAATAATTTTTTTTAATTCATCGTAATCATCACCAAATCATATAATAAACTTTCATTTCAAATATATTATACCTTAATCAAAATAACAACACAGTACTCTTTTATTCTCTCAAATTCATCTATTCACTCTCAAAATCACTCTCCAATTCAGACACAATATAAATGATTAAAAGAAAAGTATAAAGGATTATATATGTTTTTAGTCTTTTAATTTTTACATGAAATTGAAATTTGTTTTTTTCGAAACTTTGATACACTTCTAATTAAAAATAAGTAGAAAATGTCAAACAATGTAAACAATTCAAATACTGATATGAGATGAGTTTGACATGATTTATTTATGTCATAATTAATTTTATGAAGTTTAGGAACAAAAAATATATCAAAATCTCACATAAAAATTAATTATAATTTTGACTTACTTAAAACATATTTAATAAATTAAAAAATTTAAGATAGAAAAAATTAACGTATAAGGTATATTTATTATTTCTCTCTTTTTCATTCAATGTAATTTAATATTTCTCTGCACTGCATTGAGAGGGAAACTTATTCATTTTCTTAGTTTTCTATATTTTTTCCTAAAGTTAAAGTTTTGAGATCATCACATGACACTGGTAACAGAGGTCACATCATTATTATATATTGAGTCCAATGCTAATCGAAAAAGACACAAATAGATCGAAAAAGATACATAGGTAACCATGAAAACAATGGGATTGCTCTGTTTTTTCATAGCATCTCTAACGATAATGCTGTCTGTTTCTCTGGGAAATTCACAGCATCAACAAAACCCAGATATCAAACAATTCCTCGCTTGTTTCTCAGTTCATTCAAACGCTAAAACACCCCAAGTCATATACACCCAACAAAACACCTCATACACTTCTATCTTGAACTTGCACGTTCAGAACAAACGATACAAGAAACAAACCACTCCAAAACCTCTTGCCATCATAACCGCCAAAAGCGAGAGTCATGTCCAGGCAGCAGTTACATGCGCCAAATCAAACGGAATTCAGATCAGAATCCGAAGCGGTGGCCACGACTATGAGGGTGTTTCATATGTCTCAGACGTGCCGTATGTGATTCTCGACATGTTTCCTCTTCATTCTATTGATTTGGACATAAAAAGTGGCACTGCGTGGGTTCAGTCTGGAGCCACCATTGGTCAACTTTACTACGAAATAGCAAAGCAAAGCAATGTGCATGCTTTCCCATCAGGGGTGTGTTCCACTATGGGTACCGGTGGCCACTTTTCTGGTGGTGGGTATGGCAATTTGATGAGAAAATATGGTCTTTCTGTTGATAACATCATCGATGCCAAATTGGTGGATGCGAATGGTGTTGTTCGAGATAGGAAATCAATGGGGGAGGATCTGTTTTGGGCTATAAGAGGAGGTGGTGGAGCCAGTTTTGGGGTTATTCTTTCATGGAGGATCAAATTGGTCGCTGTGCCCGCACAAGTGACTGTGTTCAATGTGAAGAAATCTGTGAAAGAAGATGGAACTGATGTTGCTTACAAGTGGCAACTGGTTGCACCAAAACTAGACAGAGATCTTTTCATAAGGGTGGAACCTGATGTGGTGAATGGAACAGTGATAGTCTCTTTCATTGGCCAGTTTTTAGGTTCAACCGAAAGGCTTGTTCCTTTGGTGAATCAAGCATTCCCTGAATTGGGTTTGAAAAAGAGTGATTGCATAGAAATGCCTTGGGTAAATTCCACTCTATTCTGGGAGGATCTCCCAGTTGGTACCCCTATTGAAGCTCTGCTACCAACTTCTGGTGAACCACCTGCGATATACTTTAAGAGTAGATCAGATTATGTGAAAAACCCGATCCCAAAAACAGCCTTCAAACAGATGTGGGATTTGATGACTAAATATAACAACATTTGGATGCAGTGGAACCCTTATGGAGGGATGATGGAGGAGATTTCAGAATCAGCAACGCCTTTTCCTCACAGGAAAGGGAACTTGTTCCTGATTCAGTATTTTGTGTTCTGGACTGAAGATGGTGCTGAGGCCTATGATCGTTACATGAACTATTCGAAGTCGTTTTATGATTTTATGACCCCTTTTGTTTCTAGGTCTCCGAGGGAAGTGTTTCTGAATTACAGGGATCTTGATGTTGGTGCCAAACATCCAAGTTCTTCAGCAAGCTTGCAAGATGCTGAAATATATGGAACCAAGTTCTTCAAGGAAAACTTTGATAAATTAGTGCGCGTCAAAACCAACGTTGATCCTTCAAATTTCTTCACCTATGAACAGAGTATACCACCTAAATCTGCCTAGCTTTAGCTGCTAATTTCATCAATCAATAAGATCAAATTGTTTGGCTATGTGTTTTTCTATACTTACGGTGTGGTTAGTTCTCTTCAAAATTTTAAAAGTTTCATGAGAAAATTTTTAAACAATATTCCAAACAGGTTACGCGTGAGTTAGAAATTTATGCAAGAGATATTAATTATACGAACTAGTAATGTTAATTCAGAATAATATACAACACATAATATACACAGAAGATTATAGTATATGTTTGTTTGTTTATGCAACAAAATCTCATCTTTCAATCTTGTTATTAGCAAACATTATATATGGTGATAAATGGGGTAGAACGGGGACGAATTGTTTTATCCCATATCCATTTTCATAAAAAAAAAATCTATCACCTTTCTCATATTCAAAGTCAACCGGTATCAAATTTTTGTTTCATCTATATATAATACTAATAATAATAAAATCTTAACATACATATGCTATCTTTTGTATTTTAATATATGTTGGATGACAATAAAAAAATCATGACAATTACGTTAAATTTTTTATAGACTTAAATACATTTTTCGTCCTCATTTTCGTAGTGTTTGTTGCAGATGGTCCTCATTTTGACATAATGTTTAAAATGGTCCCCATTTTGACAGAATATTTAAAATGGTCTTCATTTTCACAATTCATATTTTATTTGGTCCTTTTATGTGATGCCGTTTTAATCAGTAACGGAGCACTATACAAGTGACATTGTTTGTATTACGTTGCATTGGAGTGTGTTATGTGTATCTGTTACGTGTACAGTGCTCCGATTTAAACAACGCCACAGAAAATGACTAAATAAAACACGAATTGCGAAAATGAGGACCATTTTAAACATTCTATCAAAATGAGGACCATCCGCAACAAACACTACGAACATGAGAACGAAAAAGGTATTTAAGCCTTTTTTATATTATAGTAAATAAAATTTATTTATACAATTATAATGACAAAATTACATTACGATAATGAGTTAGACAATAAAAAATAATTATATAAAATATATCAAAATAATATTCTATATTATAAAAATAAACAACAAACAAAAATATTAAAAAATTATTAGATGTGTGTCTTACAAACAATTTGAGAGACTATCAAATGAAATCGCACAAAGTAAACAAATATATAATTATTAAGGGTATGATAAGATGAAAAATACCTTAGAGATCTTAAGATCTAACAACACTTTTCAACTTTTCAAATATCAACATAGTCGATGGTTGAAAAATAACGAAAATTGTTTTAACGAAACAAAAGAGTTATTCAAATGAAACAAAAATTAATAATAATAGAGTAAAAAAAATAAAGTTGTTATATTACCGAGTAAATAAAAAGTTTATGCTATTAAATATTTAAATTTAGACAATTAAACATTCTCATGTAAAGGAAAAATATACCATAAATAAAAATGTTAAAAAAAATAAAAATATTCATATATATATATATATATATATATATATATATATATAAAGTTACTCAATCGACTATGAATATTTTAATAATTTAAACGGGAATGAGATATTGCCGGAATGGGTACTGTGCAGGTTTGGGAATAGAGAGCAGTTATGTACATTCTCATACCCCATCTCATTCTTATACCAAATGGAAAAAGTTATAAATTATTTATATCCATATTCAGTCAATACGTAGATTCCCATCAAGATGAGGACGAATCAGAACAATACCCACGTAAACAAATTTATTTGTCATCTTTAATTATATTTATCAACGAGAAGGAAAAAATATTACAAAATAAATGTCACTAACTTATTTAATTTTGGATCACATCTAAATTACCGTTTTAATTAAATAGAACAAGCACATGCGTTAAGCGTTACAATTTTTATGATTTTATTGTAATTAATTTTTATTTATATTATTTTATAGTAATTAATTCTTATTTATATTGTAAGCAATTTTTTAATTAAAAATGTTTAAGTTTTAAAAAACGGTCAAATTGAAAATATATAAAATTTAAAGAAATAATTACTCACAAAAATTGAAAAAATAATTATTTTATTTAAAGAGTAAAATTAGAAAATAATTATCATTAGTACGAGAAATCCTCTTTATATAAACTAGCATGCACACATGCGTGTTGCGTCTGTGTGTATGTATTTTTAAAATATACATGATATTATATTAGTAAGTGATGATAATATAATATTATTAAGTTAATATATAAAATAAAATTATATTTATTAAAAATATAGTGAAATATATCAAAAAAGATAAAAGAATAACAGTTGATAAATAGAGAAAAAGAGAAGATGATTTTATAAAAAAGTTTGTAAAAGTAACAGTTAATTTTCAAAAATTTAATAAATAGTTATATTTTAAAGAGTAAAATTGGTATTTAGAAATGTGGAGACAAAAGAGGAAATCCTCTTTATATATTGTTAATATATTGTTATAGATTTATTAAAAAATATTAAATTTTAAAAAATAATCAAATAAAGTTAAATTTAAAAAACAATCACTTAAAGAAAAATTGAAAATATAATTATTTTATTTTAAAAAAACTTATTTAAAAAGTAATATTGGAAAATAATTATTGAATTCAAGGGAAATCTTCTTTATACAAATATAAATTAAAGTACACTTATTACTTAATTAAAATGTTTCTTCTTAATCTTGTAATCAATATATCTCTATTCTCTCTTACGAAAATTTTATATATTGAATCTCTAAATCCAACAATTATTTATTAGAGTCGAGAAAGGAAAAAAAAAAGGTAAAAAAGGGATTAAGACGAGAAATTAAAGATTAACGCTTTAAATCTAGAAAATAAGTAAGCTAAGAAAAATTCCTCAAATCGAAAACTCAAATATTAAATTCAAAATCAAAAGTAATTTCAATAATGAAAAAATAAATTGCTTTCTAAAAGTACAAGTTTCAAAAAGATAAGTGAAAAGTCTTTTATGAAAGTAAATTAAATATCTATTTTGATGAGTGACTAAGAGTCTCAATCCTAAAGAATAAACAATTACGTATATATTAAAAATAATGAATAATAATATTTTGACCATTTGTTTTTTATTTACTTTTAATTTATTATTTTAATTATTTTGAAATTATTACATTATATTACTTTAAAAAATCAAAATAAATAATTAAAGATGATAAAAATGATAGATTAAAAAAGAATAAAATAAATAAATAAATCAAAATGTTATTAAAAGAAAATATCCTAAACGAAGACTTATTATAAGCCATATTAGTATTATTACAATAATAATAAATAATATTATTATTTGTAATATTTTATTAGTATTATTTGTAATAATAAGTAATAAAAAATATTATTTTACTAAATATTTTTGCTAAATATATTTTTAATCTTTTAAATTTTTATAATTTATTTATATTAATATTATTATTAGTATTTTTAATGGTTAAATAATATAATAACAATTATAATATTATTTTTAAAATATTTGAAATAAAAAAAAAATTGTTATTAAGATCGTACCACTTAGATTTACTATTTCATTACTTTAATAATATTATCTACGATAATATAACCTAATTTTTATGATATTTATTATTTTATTTTTATATTATAATTATTATTATCAATTATAACTATAATTATTATTATTATTATTATTATTATTATTATTATCAACTCTAACTAGGGATGACAAAAATTATCATGCACGCAAGTATCTGCGGATAAAATTCATTGTGGATAGTTAGTACCCGCGGGTAGAAGGTAGTAAGTATTTTAATATTCGCTTATAAACGGGTCAAGTGCGGGTATCATATTACATGTACTTCCAGGTATCCGTTACCCCCAAAAAATTAAAATTAAAATTATATTTTATTTTATTTTATTTAATTAAGATTAAAATTATATTTTATTAGCTTAAATTTATTTAAAATTAAAATTAAAATTTAATTTAATTTATATTTTATTTACTTTTTTATTATTTATTTAAAAAATTAGAAAATATATTTTTTTTTAAATATTCGTAGGTATGTAGGTGTATTCACGGGTACCTACAGGTTTTAAAAAAAATTCGCGTATATTTATTGAGCGAGTACCCAACGGGTAAACGGGAGGGTAACGAGTGAATTTTTTTTTTTCGGGTCGGATTGTGAGTAGATATTATCAGTAGTCGACGTGACCCGTTGTCATCCCTAACTCTACCTATAATTATAATTATAATCATAATTATAATAATTATTATTATTGTTGTTATTATTAACTATAATTATTATTATCATTATTGTTATCAATTATCATTATTATTATCATAATTATAATAATAATTATTATTTTTGTTATTATTAACTATAATCATTATTATCATTATTGTTATCAATTATCATTATTATTATCATTATTATTATCGACAATAGGTTATGATGCACAGATACGATACGAGTACCGGATACGATAGGTATTCGATACGTTTTACAATAATCCTTAAAAATATAACAAATATGTGATTGTTACTGTCTGAATCCAAAATAAAAGTATATGTACTAAAGTTGTCAACATAAAAAATATAAATTATTGTCATCATATCATAAAAGTATCACTACAAAAATTTCTTAAATAATGATCAATTTTAGTAACCATAAACATGTTAGAGACCAATTCCCTAATTAGAAACCAATTTGAAGATCAATTATTTTGGTAGTGGAAAGTTTGACATTAATATTTATAGCATAAACATTATTATTATTATTATCATTAATTTGTTATTATTGGTATTATTATTATTATTACTATTCATAGTGATGTTATTATTAGAGGTGTTTTTTGTTTAAATTATAAAAAACATTATCATACTAAATACTTTTGCTAAATATATTTTTAATCTTTTATAAATTTTATAATTTATTTATATTAATATTATTAGTATTAGTATTTTAAATGGTTAAATAATATAATAACAACTATACTATTATTCTAAAAATATTAGAAATAAAAAAAAAATGTGCGTGCACGAGTCACGTGCTATTGTAATTATTACGTAAAATGAATTAATTGCATCATATTGTGATAAAAATTTTATTTATTATATTTGAAACTGTTATTAAGATTCTATCACTTAGATTTACTATTTCATTCCTTTAATAATAACATCTACAGTAATATAACCTAACTTTCATGATATTTATTAATTTATTTTTATATTATTATTGTTATTATTATTATTATCAATTATAACTATAATGATTATTATTATTATTATTATTATCAACTCTAACTAGGGATGACAAAAATTCTCATGCAAGCAGGTATTCGCGAATAAAATTCACTACGCCCAGTTAGTACCTGCAGGCAGAAGGTAACGAGTATTTTAATACTCTCTTATAAACGGGTCATGTGTGGGTATCATATTACCTGTACATGCAAGTATCCGTTACTCGCAAAAAATTAAAATTAAAGTTAAATTTATATTTTATCAAATTAAATTTAATTATAATTATAATTAAAATCGAATTTATATTTTATTAGCTTAAATTTAACTAAAATAAAAATTTAATTTAATTTATATTTTATTTCAATTTTTTATAATTCTATTTAAAAAAATTTATAAAAAAATTATATTTTTTAAATACTCATGGGTGTGCGGGTATTCACGGGTACCTACGGGTTTTAAAAAAATCCATGTATATTTTTTAAGTGAGTATCCAATGGGTAAACGGATGGGTAACGAGTGATTTTTTTTTTTTGCAGGTCGGGTTGTGAGTAGGTACTATCTGTACCTGTATCGATTCGTTGTCATCCCTAACTCTACCTATAATTATAATATAATAATAATAATAATTATTATTATTATTAACTATAATTATCATTATCATTACTGTTATCGACTATTATTATTATGATCATTATTACTACCGACTATAACATAAGCATTATTATCATTATTATTAACTATAATTATTTCTATTTTTATTATTCATTATTTTTACTATTATTATTATTATTAATAAATATAATTATCATAATAGTTATTATTATTATTGTTTTTATTGTTTTTATTATTATGGTTACATTTTACTTTTACTTGCATGTCTCAATTATGCCTTTCTTATTTGTTTTTGTTATTCGTTTATCTTTACATCTGAACAATTATTTTAATTCAAAAAAATAGTTACTAAATTTAGTAAAATAATAAAACTAAAAATAATTTTTTTATTGTAAATAATTGCTTAAATTTAAAATCTAATAATTAAGAGGATAAAATTGAAAAAACAAAAAAAGACATCAAAGATGTTTATCTCTTTATATATGTATATGTAGTTGTATTATTATTATTTATCATTACACGATATTATTATAGTGATATATTATTATTATTATAGTTAGACACACATTTTACTTTTATTTACTATGAGATCATATCTCAATTATTATTATTATTATTATTATTATGATAGTTAGAGACACCTCTTAATTTTATGTACTATGAGATCATATTTCAATTACTTGTCTTTTTTTTTGTTATTGATGTATATCTTTAAATATAATTATAGATTATTATCGTTAACATTAGTCTTAGTATTAGCATTGACATTAATATTTATGACATAAATATTATTAGTGTGTTATTATTGGTATCATTATTATTTTTATTATTATTATTACTATTCACAGTGATGATATTATTAGAAGTGTTTTTTCTTTGTAAAAAATATTATTATACTAAATACTTTTTCTAAATAGATTTTTAATTTTTTAAAAATTTATAATTTATATTAATATGATTATTAATATTTTTAAAGTTTAAATAAATATAATAATAATAATTGTATTATTATTCTAAAAAGATTTAAAATAAAAAAAATGCTTACACGCACGGTTTAGAAACTATTACCATTATTTCGTAAAATTAGTTAACTACACATTATTGTATTATCCCTTTTATTTATTATATTTAAAACTAAAATTATTATTATATAATTTAAATTTACTATTTTTTTACCTTAATAATAACATTTACAACAATTTAATATAATCTTCATAATATTTCATTATACAATATTTTCACTACTTTATATAACCGTGCGTACACACGTTCAATCTACTACTAATTACTTTCTAAAAATATAAGTTTCAAAAAAGATAAGTGAAAAGTCGTTTTGAAATACAACTAAATATCTATTTTGATGAGTGACTAAGAGTCTCAATCCTAAAGAATAGATAATTACTTATATATTAAAAATAATGAATAATAATATTTTCACCATTTGTTTTTTATTTACTTTCGATTTATGATTTTAATTATTTTTAAATTATTACATCATATTATTTTAAAAAATTAAAATAAATAATTAAAGATGATTAACATGATAGATTAAAAATGAATAAAAAAATAAAAAAATGAATCAAAATTTATTAAAAGAAAATCCGAAACAAAGACTTATTTTACTAATTTTTACACATTTTAATCCAACGAAGGACAATTTTTACATTCAGAGAGTCTAAAATATAAATTTTACATTTTAAATTATACAATTTAAAATATATTTTTCATTTATATTTTATAATGAATAATTTGAAATATAATTTTTTTATATTTTTAAATATACCATCCAAAATTGTATAATTTAAAATATAAATATATTTTAAACTATAAAATTTAAAATGTATTTTTTATCTTATATTCAGATGTAATTTTTATGAAAGTGCGCGTTGAAATTATGGAGGTGCAGAAAGAAGCTGCCTTGGTATCTTCCTCAAGCATTTTGGACCTTGTTTGGTCAAAAGTCCCATCCATCCTCTTTCTCTTCCGGCAAGTTTTTCCTACACCTTCATATTTTGGTCCTGCACCTCCATCAACATTAAAATTTGTGTTTTGCTTTGGTATGTCAAAATAGACCGGTCTCGCCGGTCCGTAAAAAACAGTAGGTCATGTTAGAATTTTTAACCTATTAATCTGTTGTCATTCAATTTGTCTAACATGTTAATCCATTTTTTTTTATGTTTAAAAAATAAAAAAAATTAAATTAAATAAAAAATAAAAAATGGAGAACTAACCCGTTTCGTTGTGGTGAATCAATTTGACCCGACCCGTTTATGGTGGTTTAAGGGTGGAACGGGCCAAAACGGATCAAACTAGCCCATTTTAACACTCTTAATTTTGCCTTTTTAAGATTTTATAATTTGAAATTAATTTTTAAGAATTGTGCAATTATAAAATTAAAAATAACTTTTGCATTCCAATTTTCTTTTTAATTATCTCCAAATGTACAAAAGTTACTTTTTATTTTTAAATTCTAAAATCTAAAGTATTTTTTAAGAAAAAAATACTTCAAAATTGTATAATTTTAAAATAATTTTTTTAAAATTATTTAATCTGAAAACTTTCTTGATTATATAATCCTGAAATCATTTCTAATTTCAGATGACTTGTAGTAGATTATACAATCAAGAAAGACCAAAGAAAGTTTATATTATTGAAAAGCAGAATGAAAATATGGAGATGTAAGAAGAATTTGCCTTCTCTTCCTACTAACGTGTGTTTGTTTTCCGGAAGAATATAAGTACATAATAATTGACCAAAATTAATATTTAAGTCTAACATCTCTAGTAAATATGTTTTTGATCTCTTAATTTTCATTGAATTTTGAAATTAGTCCATTTTGAAATTTTGGACCAATTTAGTTCTTCATCTTTTGAGATATGTAGATTCAATTCTTTTAATCCAATTTTGTTAGGTTTATTTGATGTTTTGTAGGCATTTCAGATTGTATTTGAGTTGTTTATACTGTTTGACACATTTTTGCTTTAATGTTAAGTCAAATATTATTATGAAACACGCTTGAAATGTCAAATAAACTTAATAAAAATTTGATTAAAAAGACTAAATCCATATATTTCGAGAGGTGAAAAAGTAAATTGGTCAAACATTTTAAAATGGATTAATTCTAAAATTTACCAAAAGTTAAGGGACTAATAACACATTTAATCTTGTAACCATGTTTTGTGACTAAATAACTATGTCAAGGTAGTGCAATTTTTGTAAGTTTGTATGTTGAATCTTGTACCTGTTTGGTAGAAATCATTGAAATTTTAGTTTCTATTAGTAATTTTTAAAAGATTTATTGGATGAAACTGATTATTAGTGGACGAGCTTTGGTTTATGCTATGAACAGAATTATGTTGACCTTTCGTGTATAGGATTAAAACTTATTTTTTTTCTTTATAAGAGAAATTCTCTCAGGAAATTTTAGAACTTTTAAATTTTTATCTTCGAATTTTTAATTTAAAATGAAACATTTTATTTATCTATCTATAATGAATGTAATATTTTAAAATTAAATTATCAACTATACTATAAATCTATCAAAAAAGTTTCTACAAAACTTGTATCAATACAAAAATACAATCTAAACTTACTCAAATATGTTATATTTTATATAATTTTATTATATAAAATTATTATTCTCTATTTTATTATTATTGTAGATTAACATTAATAAATAAATAATATTATTTATAAATATCAATTATATTGCACAATTGTTATTAATTTATGGATAATATATATTGGATTTCTGATGAACGATCCGTGATGGGTTGGATTGTTTAATGAACGGTCTATGATGGACTTAAGTATTCAGGAACTTGTTGAGAGGTCCCTGGTCTCTGCTGGTAAGGTTATAAAACTGATACCCATTAATCAGTTTTTTATGAGACGACGTCAGAATATATTTG